>JGI24709J26583_10003931_pt1 | contig 11443 bp, 9 predicted proteins | sample BioPla2DNA1_FD_26583 | JGI IMG/M metagenome (IMG submission 26583) | reverse complement strand
TGAAACTTCCCCCAAAATTTTGCTCAAAGAGAGTAAAATAAAAAGGGGGAATTTTTAAATGAAACACACAATCTCGGAAAAACTTCAATTTGTGAAAATGCACATTGAAGAAAACGTACCTATTTCAGAGATTGCAACGAATTATGGATTTGATCCAACATCATTAAAATATTGTTGCAGTTTGTATCGCATGTATGGTGAGAAAGCTTTTGAAAAGAAAGAGAAAGCCAGGACATACACACGGGAAGAAAAGCTCAANGCAATTGCAATTATTTTAAGTGGCGAAAAGACAATTCGCGAAGTAGCGTTAGGGATGATGCTGAGTGATCCCAAGATAATATCTGATTGGGTTAATAAGTATCGGCGCGAAGGAGAAGCGGGGATTAAAGATACATTTAGTCGGGCGGCGTACTTAAAGCATGATGACCGTTTATTCGTGAAAGAACACAAGAAATTATTGGAAGATTTAGAGCGAACAAAAGCGGAGAATGAATACTTAAAAAAATCATTTCCCCACATACTCAAGAGAAGCAAACAACCAAAGAAAAAATAGCGGTTGTGCGAGCAATGCGGGGGCGTTATAAATTAAAGATGCTTCTCGAAATAGCGGGTTTATCACATCAAACATATGCATATAACGATAAACATATGGATGAACAAGCAAATAAAGATAAATTAATTGAAGATGAAATAGTCTCAATTTTCAATGAAAACTATCAAAAATACGGCATTCCGCGGATAACTTTGGAGTTAAAGAGCCGTGGACATCATATAAATCATAAAAAGGTGGAGAGGTTGATGAAAAAATTAAAGATTCAAGCTCGACCTAAACAAAGGAAGTATCGATCATACCGTGGTGAGGTTGGCCGTATCGCGGATAATCTCTTAAATCAAGACTTCACGACTAACGATTTTTACGAAAAAATTGGAACTGATGTCACAGTATTTATTGGTCGCTTTGGAAAGGTTTATGTATCACCGATTATTGATTTTCACAACCGAGAAGTTCTTGCTTATGATGCATCGGTGAACCCAGATTATCGCCAGATTAATCGGATGTTCCAACGGCTTAAAATTATGCATGGTAATGAGTTTAAAAATACGATTATGCATAGTGATCAAGGTTGGCAATATCAAATGAAAAAGTACCGCGAGAAACTAGCTGAATTAAAAATAATCCAATCAATGAGTCGAAAAGGAAATTGCCTTGATAACTCTCCGACAGAAAATTTCTTTAGTCGGATGAAGGAAGAAATGTTTTATGGTAAAGAACATTTGTATGAAACAGAAGAACAATTAATTAGAGCGATTGATGAATACATCTATTACTATAATAATAAAAGAATTGTTGTAAGACTAAAAATGAGTCCAATACAGTTCAAAAATTTGCAACAAGGTACCTTGTTGTGTATATAATGGTAGGGGTTAACAACTCTTATGCAAAAATAAGGGGGAAGGCTCATATTAAAAGCACTCCCTAAAATTGAACCAAACATTATTACAATCGGGAGTTTTTTTATTTTAAATACTATATTTCAATTTTAACTAGTAGTAAAAACATTAATAAATATTGATCAGTGCTACTGAACACTTTTACCATTTTTAGTCAAACTGTCCAGTAGAATTTCTAGTAAGTTATTAGGATTAACACAAAGAATTAATAAAAATGCTATTATAGAAGAGAAGAAAATTAATGTATATGAAAAATAATAAAACTAAACTATTCCTATTAACAGCACTATTAATGTTAGTGGTATCTTCTTGTGGTGAAAGTTCACTAAGTAGTGATAATAGTATTTCATCAAGTACTTATGTTAGTGAGACCACTACTGCAATAGTGTCGACAAGTGACGAACAATCTTCAGTGGAATCAACTGAAGACTCTGCTGCTGAATCACTTAATGAATCTTCAGCAGAGCCATCTACTTCTGAATCTTCAGCAGAAATACCTTCTTGCGTCCACCGCTCCACTTGTGGAAACACTAGTGCGCACGATTGATTTTGAAGAATTAGATGCTGGTAATATGAGTGCCACACATCATAATACTTATTACGACGGTTTAATTGTGGCTGACGGCAGGGTAACAACGACGAAAAAAACAAGTATCGATAATAAATCACTAGGGATGCGGATGCCTGCTTCTACCACGGAAGAACCACGTATTTGCACAATTAAGGTAAGCGGCTACACTAAAATTGTTTTGGATTTAAAACAAGAACGAACCCACACCCGCATTAAAACAAATACAGGCGCTATTTATCAAGGAACTAAAAACGAAGATATCTTACGTGATGTTGAAATTCTTACCACAGAACTTACTGAGCTAGTGTTTACTTTCTATACGGAAACATTAATCTCAAGTACGATGGACTGCGGGTTTGATAATATAAGATTTTACGCACTAGTGGAGGAAGGTGGCCTTCCACCTAGCAGTGAAACACCTACTTCTTCTGAACCAATAAGTAGTAGTGAAGAGACTAGTACTACAAGCGAAATCCCGACTAGTGTAGACGGAACTTATGACTATATTACAATGCGTGATATTGCTGAATTTTTACAAACTAAAGACGCTCATTACCCAATTTCTGACGCGTTTATCAAAGAATATCAACAAAAAACTGGTGGTTATATAGATTACGCGCGTCAACTTGGTAAAGTCGTCGATAAATCAATCTGTGAACCTGATCAAAAGTGGCACTTCTTTGATTCATGGCTCTATCGTACACTAGAAGAAGGCGGTATAACTTGGACTGATTCAGCAAAAAACCGCGTGTACACTAAACTATTATGTCCAGAATTATTACTTTGGATTTATGAAGCATGTGCTGCCCCTGAAGCAAAAATACTAGCAGCCTATGATGCTGCTGTTGCGGGTAAAGAAGCCGGAACTCATATTTCCACTATTGCTAAAAATATGCGCGCTTGTGTACCGTGGGAAGACTTAGAAATTAATATTCAATATTTTTTAGATAATAAATAGCTAATTATTTATATTTTTAAACATAGAGTACGAAGTAAAAAAACGAATATTTTTAATTTCTGATAATGGTGTTATCGTTACACTTTATAATCGAAATTATACAGATATCGTATATATTGTCGTATATAATATTTAAAAATGAGGTCCAAAATGAAAAGCCTCGGGGTCGTCCCGAGGCTCTCTTTTAATTTAAAGAGCGTTATTCAAACTTTTTAAGACGGAAGTAGCGTTTTTTCGCTTCTTCTTCACTCTTACTAAGTAAGAATTCAGCGTTTTCTGGGTTCACAGTTGGGAGTTGACTAAACCGTGTTTCACCCATCACNAATTCACGGAATTGTGTGTAATCTGGTTCTTTCATATCCCAAGTAAGTGGTGATTTACCCGCTGNTTCAAGCCGTGGGTCATAACGGAAGATTGGCCAGTAACCACTAGCGACGGCTTTCTTTTCAACGGCGATATGGTTACTAAGTCCGCCTTTAATCCCGTGCTCANTACACGGACTATAAGCGATAACAATTGATGGTCCGTCGTAATTTTCCGCTTCAGTAAGCGCACGGATCGTGGCAACTGGGTTAGCGCCAAGTGCGACTTGGGCGACATAAACGTCCCCATAAGCCATCGCCATCATTGCTAAGTTTTTCTTTGCCCCTGTTTTACCACTTGCGGCAAATTTAGCAATAGCACCAGTTTGCGTTGCTTTACTCATTTGTCCGCCGGTGTTACTATACACTTCAGTGTCTAACACAAGCACATTAACATTTGCGCCACTAGCAAGGACATGATCAAGACCGCCGTAACCAATATCATATGCCCAGCCATCTCCACCAATAATCCACACTGATTTATCAAGAATGTCATCTTTATATTTAAGTGCTTCTTTAACGCCTTTGTCTTTACTTTTTTCAAGTAATTCAATTAAGCGTGGTAAGTAGCTTCTAACTTCTTTCCGGTCACGCGGATTTGCGAGATATTTTTCAAGGAGTTCTTTTAGTTCTGGTTCAACTTTTGGTAAAGCCGCAGTGAAGATGTCAGCNATTAATTTAAGTTTATAATCGTTAGCCATCCGCATTCCAAAACCGTATTCTGCGTTATCTTCGAACAGACTATTCGCCCAAGCGACGCCTTCACCGTCTTTGTTNGTGGTAAATGGTGTACCTGGGACACTACCACAATAAATCGANCTACAGCCAGTCGCATTTGCTACTAGCATGTCATTACCGAATAATTGCGTAATTAAGCGGTAGTAAGGTGTTTCACCACAGCCCGCACATGCTCCGCTAATTTCCATATAAGGCATTAAGAAACCAACACCTTTTGGTGAATTAAGTGGGAATTTGTCGGTTTTATAAGTAACTTGCTTATATAAGTAGTCGGCAGCAGGTTCAATGTCAAATTGACTACGTGCTTCAACCATTTCAAGTGCTTTATTCCCGCCGCGTCCTGGACAAGTGACAACACAAAGGGCACAGCCGACACAGTTCATTGGACTAACTTGAATACGGAAGCGTAAGCCTGCTACGCTTGGTCCACCCATTGCCGCGACTGTTTCTTCACGCACATTTTCTGGTAAGCCTGCCACTTCTTTTTCGTCAAGTAAGAACGGACGAATTGTGGCGTGCGGACACACTAGACTACATGTATTACATTGGATACAGTTTTCTTTAACCCAGCGTGGCACCATTGTCGCGATTGAGCGTTTTTGTTTGAAGGTNATGTCATTAGTCATCGTGCCATCAAGTAAGTCCCACTTTGTGAATGTTGAAACTGGTAAGTCGTAACCTTCTAAGTTATCAATTGGGTTAACATATTCATCAAAATACTTATCACCCATAAGTTCNACAGTGCGTAGTGGTTTAAGTTTCTTCCATTCTGGATCAACTTTAACTTCAATGATACCGTGTGAGCCAGCATCGATTGCCGCATAGTTAAGTTCGACAATGCGTTTCCCGCGACGACCATAAGCCGCTTCAGCGTATTTTTTCATTAAGCGCAACGCTTTTTCGTAAGGCATAATATCTTGATTTAGATAGAAGAATGAAGATTGTAAGATTGTGTTTGTATGGCGACCCATACCGATTTCACTAGCAATCTTATTTGCGTCAATTACATACATCTTGGCATTTTTCATTGCTAAACCGTATTTAACTCTNTTAGGTAATGCATTAATTAATTCTTCACCTTTTAAGCTTGTGTTAAGTAAGAATGTTCCGCCTGCTTTTAAGTAGCGAATCATATCAAATTTATAAAGATAAGAATCTTGTGAAGCACTAATAAAGCTAGCATTTTCTACGTAATAAGTTGAATGAATCGTATTTGTGCCAAACCGTAAGTGACTGCGGGTTGGACCACCAGCTTTACGTGAGTCATAGGCAAAGTAAGCTTGCGCATATTTATCAGTGTGTTCACCAATAATGGCGACGCTTGACTTATTAGCGCTCACAGTGCCGTCACTTCCTAAACCGTAGAATAAGCATTCCGTATGTCCGTTATCAATATGATAATCGTGATCAAATGGGACACTAAGTTTAGTGACATCATCATTAATTCCAACGGTAAATGAATGCCACGGTTTATTATCTAAGAAGTCAAATACTCCTTTAATATGTTTTGGTTGTGTGTCACGGCTACTAATTCCGTAGCGACCACCAACGATAACATCAACTTTCCGTCCTTGTTGTTTAAGTGCGGTTAACACATCAAGATAAAGTGGTTCACCAAGTGCTCCTACTTCTTTAGTGCGNTCTAAGACAGCNATTTTCTTCACTGTTTCTGGTAAAACATCGACTAAATGTTTGGCACTAAACGGACGATATAAGTGCACTTTAACAAGGCCAACTTTTTCGCCTTTTTTATTTAAATCGGCAACGACTTCACGGATTGTTTCAGTAACACTGCCCATCGCGACGATTACTTTTGTAGCGTCTTTGGCTCCGAGATAGACAAACGGTGCATAGTGACGACCGGTTACTTTACTAACTTTAGCAAAATAATCACAAGCAACATCAAGCACACGAGCGTAATGTGTATTTTGTGCTTCTTTACCTTGGAAATAAATATCATCATTTTCTGCACCACCACGGGTCACAGGATTTGCGTGTGGGTTCAGTGCACGAGCGCGGAATTCCGCTACTTTATCTTCTGGTAATAATTTCTTCCATTCATTTTCATCAATGACTTCAACTTTTTGAATTTCATGTGATGTTCTAAAACCATCAAAGAAGTGTAAGACTGGAGCACTTGATCCAATTGCTGTTAAGTGTGCTGCGTGCGCTAAATCAGCGACTTCTTGGACACTGTGACTTGCAATCATCGTCACACCAGTTTGCCGTACAGCATAAATATCTTGATGATCACCAAAAATGGATAAGGAACGCGCGGCAATACTACGGGCACTAACATGCAGTACTGCTGGTAAAAGTTCACCAACCCATTTGTAAATATTTGGCACCATTAAAAGTAAACCTTGTGACGCGGTATATGTTGTCGCTAAGGTTCCGGCTTGTAAAGCACCGTGCACCGCACCAGCAGCGCCAGCTTCACTTTGAAGTTCTGTTACTTTTACTTTGCTGCCAAAGTAGTTTAATTTCCCTTGTGATGCGAATAAATCAACGAGTTCCGCCATCGGTGAAGATGGGGTAATCGGATAAATCGCCGCGATATCCGTGTAGAGATAACTTACCTCTGCGGCTGCGGCGTTTCCATCTAGGGAGACAAATTTTTTCTTAATAGCCATATTTTGACCTCCGTTTATAATGACTCTATTATTATAAATAATAAACCCCAAAAATGTAAGCGTTATTATAAAAACAAAACGCACATATAAAAACCACCTATTTATCACGAGTTTATCGCTATAAATCAATTAAATGCTAACTTAATTATTTTTATTTTCTATTAACTATTTGGTGTTTGATACTTTTTGCGATAATCTTTAGGCAATATTCCTATACTTTGTTTAAAACTTTCCGTAAAGGTAGAAATATTTTTAAAGCCACATTGGAGCGCAATTTCTTTAAATGGTAAATGTGTTGTATGTAATAAATAGCGTGCTTCTGAAAGCCGTAAACGATTAAGATGCGAAATGGGCGAATGCCCCATGTATAGTTTAAATGCTTTACTAAAGTGACTTAAAGAATAACCAGAAGACTCCGCTATTTTGGCAATGGTTAAATTAGGATCACGGAAATGTTCATTCATATAAACAATCATTTTTTTAATCCGCGTTGCGTATTGTTTTTCTGGTAGTCTCAAATCTTTATTTATCGCTAAGCCGGTTTCGACAAGGTATTCAGTAATGGAGCGCGCTGTGTCTTCTATTTCTTCTTTTTTAGTATCCGGTTCANATGAAATAACTTGAAAATATCTAATAATGTTAATAAGAAACTGGTTGATAAAAACCTAGCGTAGAAAAAGTTATTTTCAAGTCCGTACTTCTTTTNTATTTGTTCGACATATTCACGAGCGATCACAATTGAATAAAAGTGTCCGCTTGCAATATTAAATTCAAAGCCGTGTGATACATAAGGATTAACAGGATAAATAAAACCAACTTCACCAATATATGAAGCTTTGTCGTAATAAAGTAATGAAATCGTCTTTAACGGAATGACAAATTCATATTCATCATGTTCATGTTCAAAAGCGCTGATACTCTCTCCCGAATTATTAAAATTATATTCCGCTATCGAAAGAAAAGAACATTTACTTACTCGTGGGCATTACTTATACTCATACCCATAATATTAAATAAATATTATAAAAAATTCAAATATTTGTTATAAAGTTTTGCGTTTTCCCAGCAAATATTGTATAAAACATCCCATTTTCATAAAATATAATAAGGAAAGAAGGTATTTAAACATGAAAAGATTAACTAGGTCATTATTTGGCATTATTGTACTTGTCGCGCTTATTGCTGTTGGCGCATTCTTTTGGTTTAGAGGATCATTAGATAATTTGATCCCGTACATCCCTGTTGATTTTGATCGGATGGTCGGGATTACAGAAAAACTTAAAACGCCAGAACATTCAAAAGTTACCTTAACCGGAAAACATAATGGCGTAGACTTTGAACAAAAATATACACTGACTGACGGCGTGTGGGTTGGGGACGAAGAATATGAAGATCCGCACGGTTACACCATTAAAAAATCCGTCTATGACCATGTAATGACTATTAAATCGTTTACAGTTGAGCAACAACAAAAATACAAATATTTTACGAACTCCCGTAAGTTTAAAATTGAATTCAGAGATTATACAAGCGATAAAGATTATTCATACGGAACATTTATTTATAATCGTAAGGGTACACTAATGGAAATTCACTTCGATAGTCGGTTTGTTAATGAAGAATACAGTATTAATGTAAGTGATAATTTATTAATTTATTACGATTTTAGTTAACTAAATAATTTTAAAAGATTCTAAAAAGCTAGGGCGACCTGGCTTTTTCTTATGCACTATTTAAGTCACAAATTATTATTTATACATATTTGGATACTTACGCGTCATAAATTCCATATCTTTATCACCGCGACCACTTAAACACACTAAAATACTTCCGGCACTCACGCTGCGCGCATATTTAATAGCATAAGCTACTGCGTGACTTGATTCAATCGCGGGAATAATACCTTCAAGTCGTGATAAAAGAAAGAAAGCTTCTGCTGCTTCTTCATCAGTTATTGCTTCGTACTTCACGCGTCCTATTTCATGGAGGAAAGCGTGTTCTGGTCCAACGCCCGGATAATCTAAACCACTCGCGATAGTGTAAGCATCTCCCACACTTCCGTCTTCATTTTGCAGCACTAATGAGTTAAAACCGTGCAAAATCATTTCTTTACCAAGTGATACCGCAGCGCTATTTTGCCCAATCGTTGGGCCTTGACCAAGCGCTTCAACACCAACAATATTAACTTTTTCTTCTAAAAAAGCTTGAAACATCCCGATTGCATTACTCCCACCGCCAACACATGCTGCGACGACATCTGGTAATTCACCAGTCATTGCTACAAATTGTTCTTTAGCTTCGCGCCCAATAATTTCTTGAAAGTCACGCACCATTAAAGGATAGGGGTGCGGCCCAACGGCACTACCTAATACATAAAAGGCGTTTTTATATTCTTTTGCGTAGGCATTAAAAGCGGCGTCTACTGCTTCTTTAAGTGTTTGTGTTCCTTCTTTGACAGCAATCACATTAGCGCCCAACACTTTAATACGGTCAACATTTGGTCGTTGTTTTTGAGTGTCAACTGCACCCATATAAATGTCGCACTCTAAATCAAAATAAGCCGCAGCCATTGCCACCGCTGCGCCGTGACTCCCCGCTCCAGTTTCCGCGATTAACTTTTTCTTGCCTAAATATTTTGCAAGTAAGGCTTGACCCATTGCATTATTAAGTTTATGCGAACCACCATGATTTAAATCTTCGCGCTTTAAATAAATTTGTACTTTACCAAGATGATTTGATAAATTAAGGCAATGATACACAGGTGTTGGTCGTCCTTGATAATTTTTTCTAATTTCGCGTAGTTCGGCAATAAACTTTGCGCTTTTAGCAATCGTTAAATAACCATCATACACTTCATCTATTGCTTTTTGTAAATGCTTTGGTAAGAAGCTACCACCAAACCTACCAAAATAGCCGTCACTCGTCGGATAGTGCTTGCGGTAGTTTTTAAAATCAAAGTCTTGCCTATTTAGTGAGGTATCTTCTAACGCTCTTTGCCCTTTAATCCGGCGATCAAGTGGCTTTTTAGCATTTTCTGGTATTAAATACTTATTTTCGTATTTTACCCCTTCAATCCGTTTTTCTTTAATGAGTGCTCGTATCCGTCTTTCACTCATCTTCCATTTTTCGCTAAGTTCTTTAACGGTTAAATATTTCATTCTGTTTAGTTCCCTTCGGTATAAATATTGTTCCTAATCAAATTATACGCCTATCCTTTAAAAAAGTACAAGAAAAGCCCGACATAATCGGGCGCTTTCTTTTAGCGTGGTGAACCGTACAGGATTTGAACCTGTGACCCATTGATTAAGAGTCAATTGCTCTACCAACTGAGCTAACGGTCCGTAGTGCTTTTTAATTATACGCCTATTTATAAAAATTGCCAAATGAAAAAGGCCCCAGGAGTCTGGGGCCAAGCTTCATGCGTTTATTTTAAGAAACGACAGGAGGGGTTAAGGATAATGTACCTTCAAAGGCAAATGGTGCTAAGTTGATAGCGTTATATGCACCAAGTGGGCCAGTGAAGTAAATATCAGCATCCGCATTAGTGACAAAGAAGTCTCTAAACGCTGCTTGATTATCAGTACCCATATGGTAGTTAAGTGAAAGTTTAACTTCAAATTCAAAGTTATCACTATCTTTACCGGTTAAAACAACATCAGCGTGTTTACCAAGTTCTAATGCGCCTGGTTCAACGGCGTTACCATCACGGTCAAGCATTGCCTTATAACGAAGTGGGAAGTTAAGTACGACTGTCGTACCAACTTTATGCATAAGTGGTCCGCTTAATTCGTTACCAATATCAAGTTGAGCAGCAAAGTCGTCTGCGCTGACAACAACAGCTTTTGGTTCTTTAACCGTTGGGTGATCAGCAGGTTCAACTTCAGAAACAGTCTTAATCCATTGTAATTGTGGTAAGCCGTTATACACCGTGAATTGACCAACAACAGCGTACATCTTACCAAGTTCCATATATTTAAATTCTTGAAGTTTAAAGAGACCTAACGCTACATCGCCATCACACAGTACACCATTATTCCAGTCACTGAAATAGCCGTTAAAGTAACCGTAGACTCTAACAACTGAGCCAGTTGGCACACTACGGACATCAGCAAGGTTGTAATCATGAATAATGGCTTGTGGCTCTAAAATCATGTCCATATTAAATGTAGTGAAACGTTCTTCAATATGAATCGTGACATATAACCGCGCTGCTTTTGCCGGTGGTACAGTGTGAATTGGGTTACCGCCATTGTCATATTCCGCTTCATAGCGCGGATATTCAGGAACAGCAAAATAACGGCCAATATCATCATATTCAAAAGTAAAGCCTGCATAAGGTTCTTGCTCTAAGAATGAATAGGTTACAGTATATTCTGGATAAAGATAGACGCCATTAATTTCGTCTTCATACTTTAATTCACCAGCGGTAATAAGTAATAAGTTGTCACCATACTTTAATTCTGGTGTCGGTAGTGGGTTCTCCGCTTCAGCCCGTTCAACGTTTGTTGGAACTTTATCGCCTCTTTCAAGGACAAGCGGAACACTGCGCGCAATGTAATTAACGGCAATTTGATATTCTTGCTCAGTTAGTTTTACTTCTTCACTGGCGCTTGAGGGTGGCACTACTCCGCTGCTGCTATTATCACAACCAACAAGTAAGCCAAAAACCGCAAGTAATAAGCCAATTTTAACAAATGTTTTTTTCATATATTTCTCCTTTATTATTTTT
>JGI24709J26583_10003929_pt1 | contig 11446 bp, 13 predicted proteins | sample BioPla2DNA1_FD_26583 | JGI IMG/M metagenome (IMG submission 26583) | reverse complement strand
ATTCTCATCCTTTAATACTCCTTAAAACTTTCCTATTCCTTGACGAGCTTTATTACCATAGAGAAACAGGAATATAGGCGATTGAAGGATTTGTTTTCTCAAGTGTTTAAAATGGAGTAAATATAATAGTTGTAGAAAACCATAGGGAAAAGATAAAAGGTATATCTCGGAACTATGGTTTTTTATTTGGATTTGTACTTTTGCACTATTGACAGATGATAGAGATAATAATAAAATAATATATGAATACATGAGCGCATATTCATATAAAGCTCTGAGGTGAGGGAATGAAAATGGAATTAGGACCAATAGAAAAATGTATCAGTGATGTTATNCATGAAGATGTTGTAAACAAAGTTAAAGAAAAAATGCATGATGAACAGATCTTTTATGAATTGGCTGAATTGTTTAAAGTCTTTGGTGATTCCACAAGAATAAAAATACTATGGGCATTGGATGAAGCAGAAATGTGTGTCTGTGACATTGCTTCATTACTAAGCATGTCCCAATCTGCAATCTCTCATCAATTGAGGGTTTTGCGACAAGCCAATTTAGTGAAGAACAGAAAAGAAGGAAAAGTGGTATATTACTCGCTGAGCGATGAGCATGTAAAACTGATATTTAATCAGGGGTTAGCTCATGTAAATGAATAACGAAATACGGAGTGAATATATGAAAAAACGTTTTTGGCGAATAATGGTTGCTGCAGTATTTTTTACTGTAGCCAAAGTAAATAATTTAAACATTGAATGGTTAAATACTGTTCTTTACTTAATTAGTTATACAATTGCAGGTGGAGATATTATTGTCCAGGCATTTAAAAATATTGCCAGAGGCAAAGTTTTTGATGAAAACTTTTTAATGACTATTGCTACAGTTGGTGCAATATTAATAAGTGAATATGCAGAAGGTATTGCAGTAATGCTCTTTTTCCAGGTTGGTGAGCTTTTTCAAGACTATGGAGTTAATAAATCAAGAAAATCCATTGCCAATCTAATGAACATAAGACCTGAGTTTGCCACTGTTAAAAGGGGAGAAGAGCTTATAACAATGGACCCGGATGAAGTTAAGGTTGGAGACATTATTGTAATTAAAGCAGGAGAAAGAGTACCTCTTGATGCCATTGTTATTGAAGGGAACTCCATGGTTGATACTTCTGCCCTAACTGGTGAATCCATCCCGCGGACAGTAGAGGCAGGAAATGAGATTTTAAGTGGTTGTATTAATGTTAACGGGGTTATTACAGCTGAAGTTACTAAGGAATATGAAGAATCCACAGTAAGTAAAATTCTTGATTTAGTGGAGAATGCCAGTAGCAGAAAATCACATTCAGAAAGATTTATTACCAGGTTTGCTAAATACTACACCCCGGTCGTTGTAACTCTCGCAGCTTTATTAGCTATTGTTCCTCCACTTGTTATTAGTGGAGAAACCTATAGTGATTGGATATATAGAGCATTATCGTTTCTTGTGGTTTCTTGTCCATGCGCACTTGTTTTATCCGTACCGTTAACCTTCTTCAATGGGATAGGTGGGGCGTCCAAAAAAGGAATTTTGGTAAAAGGGAGCAACTATTTAGAAGCTCTTGCTAAAACTGAGGTTATTGTTTTTGATAAGACAGGAACATTGACAAAGGGTGTTTTTAATGTACAAGAAATTAACTCTGATGGTATTTCACAAGAGGAGTTATTAGAGTTGACAGCTTATGCAGAAAGTTACTCCAATCATCCTATTTCTAAGTCGATACTTAGAGCCTATGGAAAGGAAATTGATCATAATAAGGTTATTGATGTGGAAGAAATATCAGGACATGGTGTTAGTGCAACAGTGGGCGGTAAAGAGATTTTAGCTGGTAATGCAAAGCTTATGAAAAAAATGAATATTACTTTTACTGATGTGGAATCAATTGGTACAGTTGTTCATGTTGCAGTGGACGAAAAATATGTTGGATATATTCTAATTGCAGATGAAATTAAGGATGATTCAGCACAAGCCATTAAAGAAATTAAAGCAACTAATGTAAAGCAAACAGTAATGCTAACTGGTGATAGAAAAAATGTTGCTGAAGATGTAGCATCCCAACTAAACCTTGATAAGGTTTATGCTCAGTTATTGCCAGTAGATAAGGTTGAAAAGGTTGAGGAATTACTATTACAAAAGTCTGAAAAAGGAAAGTTAGCTTTTGTGGGTGATGGTATTAATGATGCCCCGGTTTTGGCCCGTGCAGATATTGGTATAGCAATGGGTGGACTAGGCTCAGATGCCGCAATTGAGGCAGCCGATATAGTCCTTATGACTGATGAACCTTCCAAGATTGTAACAGCTATGAAAGTTGCTAAGAAGACTTTAAGGATCTCAAACGAAAATATAGTATTTGCTATAGGCATAAAAGTAGCTGTGCTCATTCTAAGTGCTATAGGTGTGACTACTATGTGGGCAGCAATATTTGCAGATGTAGGAGTGACTATTTTAGCAGTACTAAATTCTTTCAGAGCGCTTAATGTTAAGAGTGTATAGCAATTGTTTCTCATAGAATTTACTCAAGTTTATCAGTTCTCTTTTTATAACTGTATAAATATTATCATATGTTCTCCTTGAATCCACTTAAGCTTATCAGTTCCTTTAGAAATCTCTGATCTATATAGACTGCGATGAATGAAGACCCAATTAATAAGCCACTTAGATGCAAGGCGTAGATTATCGATGAAATTTGTTTTGTTGATAATTACATAAAATTAACATACAATATATTTAGTTAAAGCTATTATATTAATGATTAGCATATTGCGATGTTACATATTTTGTAGCAACTTATCTTTTTGAGAACAAGTGTAACGAAACAAAACGAGAAGTTCCCCATCTTTTAGGATGGTGGAGTACGTCACATAATAAGNTTGAATTTACAACATAATAAATATGAGAAATAATACTGGAGGTAANTAATATGAAGGTACATAAGGCCATCATACCTGCGGCAGGACTTGGAACAAGGTTTTTACCTGCAACAAAGGCACAGCCAAAAGAGATGCTACCCATTGTAGATAAGCCTACAATACAATTTATTGTCGAGGAAGCAGTTGCATCAGGCATAGAAGATATCATAATTGTTACAGGTAGAAACAAACGCGCAATAGAGGATCATTTTGATAAATCATATGAGTTAGAGGAAGTGCTGGAAAAGACCAATAAAGAAGAGTTACTTNCTTTGGTTAGAGATATTTCAAATCTGGTAAATATCCATTATATTCGCCAGAAGGAACCAAAGGGNTTGGGGCATGCAATATATTGTGCTAAGGCTTTCATAGGCAACGAGCCATTCGCTGTNTTGNTAGGTGATGATATTGTAAAATCAGATGTTCCATGCCTNAAACAGCTTATTGATATTTATGACAAATACANGACAACTGTTCTTGGAGTACAAAGAGTACCTCAAGAGGATGTATCAAAATACGGAATTGTAGCGGGACGACAAGTGGATGACAGAGTTTTTAAAGTAACCGATATGATAGAAAAGCCCGAGATAGATGAAGCACCATCCAATATAGCTATTTTAGGGAGATATATAATATCACCTTCAATATTCTCATACCTGGAAAATGTATCACCCGGCAAAAATGGNGAAATCCAGCTTACCGATGCTCTAAAAGACATGATGCANCATGAAACTATGTATGCCTATGATTTNATAGGCAGAAGATATGATGTGGGGAATAAAATGGGCTTTTTGCAGGCGACAGTTGAGTTCGCTCTTGATAGGGATGACTTAAGGGATGAATTTAGTTCTTGGTTAAAGCAAATTGTTAAGGATTAATCCATGAACATCAAAAACACACCATTAACAGATTGCGTGATAAAAATTATTATGTTAATATACAGTTTATATTACAGATTTAATATACAAAAGGTTTCTTGAACAATATATATTTGAAGTAATATAGCGAAGAGGATGCATTTTGAGTAAGCAGAATGATGACAACAAAAAATTCAGAGAGAATAAAACTCTGCGTGCTTTGGCACAATTTTCGCAGATAGGATTTACTTTAGCAGCGTCTATATTTGTTGGTGTATTATTAGGCAAGTTATTAGATGACTTGTTGGGTACTACACCATGGTTACTTTTCATATTTTCTTTACTGGGTGTGGGCGCTGCATTAAAATCAGTATTCAATATATCAAGATGACGATCGGATAATAAAAGATAATTAAGGAAGAGAGAATGTATGAAGTTATCTGACTTAGCCAAGCGAATGATTATTTCAATATTAGTTATATCGGTGGTATGCCTTATAGGTTCAATAATTTACCACCGCTCTTTTGCCTTTCTTCCCTTTTTGTTTGGCACAATTATTGGCGTCGCAGTTAGCATATTTAAAGTTTTTCTACTAGAGAATGCAGTGGACAAAGCTCTAACAATGGATAAAAATGCTGCAGTAAAATATATCACGGCTCAGTATTTTCTCAGGATGCTGGTTTCTGGCGTTGCGTTGGTAATAGGCGCACTTGTACCAAAAATTAGTTTATGGGGTGTAGCAGCTGGTGTATTAGCGTTTCCGCTTGCTACTTATCGTGAAAAGTATATATCAAAGAGAAATGGAAAGAGCGAAGCGAGTTGACTTACAACAAAGAAGGTGATTAGACTTGTTAGACATAAAGAATTATTGGGTTATTGAAATCGCGGGAGTAGAAGTTTGGATAACTGAATCAATTTTTAATACTTGGATTATTATGGCGATTTTGATTACCATAGCAATCATTGCACGAATAAAGCTAAGAAACTTTAAGGAAATCCCCACAGGTTTTCAAAATCTAATAGAAGCAGGTGTGGAGCTTTTCGATGACATCGTCACAGGCGCCATGGGTAACAAACTCTCTTATGTGGCCCCGTGGTTTTTTATGGTGTTTGTGTTTGTTTTCTCATCAAGTTTATTTAGTGCTTTTGGTCTCAGGGCACCAACAGCAGATTTTGCAACTACATTTGCTCTGTCTATGGTTACTTTTCTGATGATGATTTTCATGGGTCTAAGGCACCGGAAAGGAAAATTCCTAAAGAGTTTGTTTGAACCAAACTTTGTCTTTTTCCCAATAAACTTGATTGGTGAGCTGGCAAAGCCAGTATCATTAAGCTTTAGGCTTTTCGGTAATGTCCTGTCAGGTACTATTATTTTGACACTTTGGTATGCACTTACCCCCAGGATATTTCAAATAGGTATTCCTGCAGCGTTTCACGCGTTCTTTGATGCGGTAATAGGATTTTTACAAACGTATATTTTTGTTATCATAAGTCTTATGTATATTAAGGAAGCAGCAGATGGGTAATAATTAGAATAACAACCATCAAGCATAGAACTAAAAACCATAATGAAAATATTAGAAATAAATAATAATGAGTTGACTGGAGGATTTTTTATGGAACAAGGTTTAGCAACAATTATTAGTGCAGCACAAATTGGAGCTGCGATTGCACTTTTTAACGGAGCATTTACAACGTTTGGACAGGCTAAAATTGTAGCTCAAGCTATAGAATCTATGGCTAGGCAGCCTGAAGCAACAGATGATATACGGAGCACAATGTTTATTGGTATAGCTCTGGCAGAGACATCGGGTATTTATGGTCTCTTGGTTGCTATTATTATGCTTTTTGCTAATCCACTTGTAAGTATTTACATTAATTTTGTAAGCTAGTTATTCTATATAGCTGTGTGAAGCGAATGATAATAATTGCTTCAGCTGTTAAGAAACGTGGAAAGGAGGTCATATGAATTGAATAATGTGATTGTTTTGCTAACTCAATCTGTACCTGAAGGACGCGTATTTGCGTTAGATCAGCAAACTTTAATAAGCACTGGTATTCAAGTGCTCAATGGGATCATATTAGCAGTAGCACTTGGATTTATCCTTTATAAGCCTGTCAAGAAGTTTATGCAAGAGCGTACAGATAGGATTCAAAGCAAAATCCATGACTCAGATTCAACTATGGCCAAGGCAAAGGAGCTAATAGCTGAGTATGAATATAAAATAAAGAATATAGATAAAGAATATGAAAAGGTGCTTCAAGAGGCTCGTATTAATGCTTCCAATGAGAGAAAGATTATTATACAAGAAGCTAATGAAGAGGCTGAAAGAATTAAGAAGCGTGCCGAAAGTATTATTGAAGCAGAACGGGAGCGTATCAAATTACAGACACGTCCCTATGTTATAGAACTTGCAACTCTTATAGCAGAGAATTATATTTCTCAAAATATTGATAAAGAAGAACAAGAAAAGCTTTTTAGTGATGCATTAGCCGAGTTGGAGGAAAGACAATGGCTAAGATAAAGAACCAATATGCTACAGCACTTTTTGAATTATCCCAAGAGGCTAACACATTAGAAGAAGATTTGAATTATGCCATATGGATTAGAGATAGCCTAAACGATAATTATATAAAACTATTTTTGGGTAAACCCGGTATTTCTAAGTCGGTAAAAATTCAACTTTTGCAAGATGCTTTTGCGGATAAAGTTAGTAAGCATATCATGGGACTTTTGCATCTTATGATTCACAAGAATCGCGAAGAGTATATTGTGCCTACATTAGCTNCATTTATAGAGATTGTCGACATGTATTTCGGTAGAATAAANGCGAGGATAGTTTCAGCAAAACCACTGTCTAAAGCCCAGATAGATACTATTAATAGCGTANTGAATAAAAAGACGAATATGCNAGTTGAAATTCAAACCGAAATTGATCCTGATGTTATAGGTGGTTTCTATATTCTAGTAGACGGTAAAATCTTTGATAATACTGTTAGAACTTCGCTTAACAATATGAAAAAAAATATTAATAAAGGTAGTGTTATTGCGAGAGTTGTGTCAGCTAAGCCGCTTACCAAGAATCAAATGGATGCTATCAATGACATGCTATCAAGAAAAGTTAATAAGGATGTTGTTATTAGTGCAGTGGTTGATCCAGATTTGTTAGGCGGATTCTATATCGTAGTTGATGGATATTTTTATGACGGCACTGTAAGAACCCAACTAAAGAACATGAAAAAAGGTTTAATGAGAGGAAAAGAAGTATATAGAGAGGAAAATTTGAATGGTAAATAACGCCGATGAAACAATAAAAGTTATAAAGAGACAGATTGAATCATATTCAACTGAACTGGACTTTTCTGAAGCTGGTACTGTCATAAGAGTGGGGGATGGTATAGCGCGGGTGCATGGTCTGCAAAATGCCATGAGCGGCGAACTTCTTGAGTTCTCCAATGGAACTCAAGGCATGGCCTTAAATCTTGATGAAGACAGCATAGGTGTTGTTATTATGGGTTCTGATGTAGGAATTAAAGAAGGTGATCCCGTAAAGCTAACGGGTCGAATGACCGAAGTTCCTGTTGGGGATGGTCTGTTAGGGCGCATTGTCAATGCCCTGGGTGAACCTATTGATGATAAAGGACCCATAGAGGCAGATGGTTACCGTCCAGTTGAAAATCCTGCTCCTAGTGTAATTTCCCGCCGTGCAGTCACCCAGCCTCTCCAGACCGGTATTAAAGCTATTGATGCTTTGGTGCCAATAGGAAAAGGACAAAGAGAGCTTATTATTGGAGATAGACAAACAGGAAAGACAGCTATTGCAATTGATACAATCCTTAATCAAAAGGGCGAAGACGTATATTGTGTCTACGTTGCTATTGGTCAAAAGGCCTCTACTGTAGCACGTATAATCAAAGTGCTAAATGATACAGGTGCAATGGATTATACTACAGTAGTTTTATCTACAGCTAATGAAGCTGCACCTTTGCAGTACATTGCTCCTTATGCTGGCTGCGCAATAGCCGAAGAATGGATGTATAAAGGTAAGGATGTTTTAATTATTTATGATGACTTATCCAAACATGCTGTGTCTTACCGTGCAATTAGCTTACTTTTAGGTCGCCCACCTGGACGTGAGGCTTACCCAGGAGATGTTTTTTATCTACATTCCAGATTGTTAGAACGGGCGGCATGTATGAGTGAAGAATATGGTGGTGGGACACTAACTGCGTTACCTATTGTTGAAACTCAGGAAGGCGATATTTCTGCCTATATTCCTACAAATATTATTTCTATTACAGACGGACAGATTTATTTGGAAACTGATTTATTTAACAATGGCATAAGACCAGCGATTAACCCAGGACTTTCTGTATCACGTGTTGGAGGCTCAGCTCAAATACCCGCAATGAAGGAAATTGCCGGTCCACTTAGGATTGAGTATGCTCAATATAAAGAATTAGCTGCGTTTTCACAATTTGGCTCTGATCTTAATGAAGATACAATTAATAGACTAAATCATGGTGAGCGTATTATGGAAGTTCTCAAACAATCACAATATAGGCCTATATCAGTTGAAAACCAAATCTTAATTCTTTATGCATTGAGTAACAAATACATGGAGGATATAGAAAATAAATATATTAGAAGATTTCAAAATGACTTAATCCACTATATTGATGAGAATGCAGAGCATATTAAAGAGGAAATTAAAAAAAGCGGCAAGATTTCCAAAGAACTTGCCCAAAATATCGATAAAATGATTATTGAGGTAAAAGAGAATTGTAGTTATATATAAGGAGGCATTAATGTGAGCTCCATGAGAGATATTAAACAGAGAATTGAAAATGTTAGTTCTGTAGAGCAAATGATTAAAGCTATGGATATGGTTGCCTCCACAAAGCTTGTTAAAGCAAGAGCACAATTAGAAGGTGTTCGACCCATTTACAATGAATTGAAACGTATAGCAGAACAGGTAAGTATCCAAGAAGATGCAATGTCTCACATATACTATAACCAGCAGCAAGTGAAAAATTCGTTATATATTGTCCTAACAAGCAATAAGGGTCTTGCGGGTGGTTATAACATAAATATATGTAAGAAGGCTTTAGAACATATGAACCGCGGGAAAAATGAGAAGTTGATTGTTGTTGGTACAAAAGGTTATGAATACTTTAGAATGCATTCTAAGAATATTTATCATTCCATAATAGATGTATCAGATGAAAATGTATATTATCTAACTGAAAATCTTGCAAGAAAGGCACTTGATTTATACTTAGCAGCCGAAGTTCAAGAAATTTATATTGCTTATACCCGCTTCGACAATATTCTAACCCATGTACCTATTGTCGAGAAAGTGATTCCTGTGCAGACTAATTTTAATGAAAGGCCAGGATTCAGTGATATTAAATATGAGCCGAGTATAGAGGTCTTTATGGACAACTTAATGCCTTTATATTTGCATATGTATTTATTTAGAACATTTTCAGAATCTCACACCAGTGAGCAGGCGGCTCGAATGGTTAATATGGATGCAGCTGGGAAGAATGCTTCAGATATAATAGATAATCTTAGCCGTATATATAATCGTAAACGTCAGGCGGCAATAACCCAGGAATTAAATGAAATTGTAGGAAGTGCAAGTGTCTTAAATAAAGGAGGATCGATTAATGAATAAAAACTTTGGTAGGATTACCCAGATAATTGGTTCAGTCATAGATATTAGATTTGAGGAAGAATTGCCTTCTTTATATAATGCTATTGAGGTACAACTTAATGATGAGACATTAGTGTTAGAGGTTATGCAACACCTTGGAGATAATACAGTACGTTGTATTTCTATGCATCCTACAGATGGATTAAAACGTGGAATGAAAGCAACAGATACAGGAAAGTCAATTGCGGTGCCTGTTGGAAAAGAAGTTTTAGGACGAATGGTCAATATTTTAGGTGAGCCCATCGATAACAAGCCACGAATAGAAACTAAAGAGAAATGGTCTATTCACAGAGACCCACCACCTCTTAAAGATCAGGTTGCAGAGCCGGAAATGCTTGAAACTGGAATTAAAGCTATTGACCTGCTTTGTCCCTTTCCTAAGGGCGGCAAGATTGGTCTATTTGGTGGAGCTGGAGTGGGGAAGACCGTCCTTATAATGGAATTGATAAATAGTATTGCGCAAGGACATGGTGGGTATTCTGTATTTGCTGGAGTTGGAGAACGTACCCGTGAAGGTAATGACCTTTATTATGATATGCAAAATTCAGGTGTTATAGATAAGACATCCCTTGTTTTCGGACAAATGAATGAACCGCCAGGAGTTCGAATGAGGGTAGGTCTTACAGGTCTGACCATGGCTGAATATTTTAGAGATCGTGAACATCAGGATGTACTTTTGTTTATTGATAATATATTCAGATTTGTACAGGCGGGGTCAGAAGTATCGGCTTTACTAGGTCGTACGCCCAGTGCGGTAGGATATCAGCCAACATTGGCCACCGAGATTGGTGCGCTTCAGGAGCGTATAACATCAACTAAAACAGGCTCAATTACTTCAGTACAAGCTGTTTATGTACCTGCAGATGACCTAACCGATCCAGCTACTGCCACTACTTTTGCTCACTTGGATGCAGTAACTATTTTGTCGCGATCCATTGTTGAACAAGGAATTTATCCTGCTGTAGATCCTCTTGAATCCTCATCAAGGATATTAGAAGAGAGTATTGTAGGTAAGGACCATTATCGTGTTGCACAAGCTGTTTCAAGGATATTGCAGCGTTATAAGGATCTGCAAGATATTGTAGCTATACTTGGTATAGACGAACTTTCTGACGAAGATAAACAAATAGTTAATAGAGCCAGAAAAGTACAAAGATTCTTATCACAACCCTTTTATGTGGCTGAAAAATTCACATCTACCCCAGGACGTCATGTTTCAATTAAGGAGACTGTTCGAGGATTTAGAGAAATTCTTGAAGGAGTCCATGATGAGATCCCCGAGGGCTATTTCCTCAATGTAGGAACAATCGACGAAGTGCTGGAAAAATATAAAATGACACAGGGTGGTTAATATGTCTGAACAAGAGATTAAAACAAATGATAAAAAAATAAATCTAAATATAACTACCCCCCGTGGACTAAAGTTTGAAGAAAAGGCAGACATGGTTATCATGCGTTGTGTTGATGGAAAGTTAGGGGTACTCCCTGGTCATGAACCCATTAAAACCGCGCTGGGAGATGGAACTTTGCAAATTATTAATGATGGTATTGAGAGAAAGCTTGCTGTATTCGGCGGTATAGTCGAGATAAAAGATAATACAGTCAATATATTTAGTACAATTGCTCAGCGTTTAGAGGAGATAGACTTAGAACGTGCTAAAGCAGATCTTGAAAGAGCAAAAGCAGCTATACAAGAGGATATCGACAAAATGCAGTTTGAAAATTTACGTGCACTCATGTATCGTTCATTAATTCGTTTAGAAGTAGGTATGCATATGGAAGATGTTGACTATTTCGATGAAGGGGAAAATGGNGAANAACTGTAAGGTAACCATAATTAATAAAACATGTCTATACAGCCAATGAAAGATAATTGTGAGCAATTGTAAGAAAACCATAAGAAATCAATCTTTTACCTACTATAGAAAACCACAAG
>JGI24709J26583_10003925_pt1 | contig 11458 bp, 11 predicted proteins | sample BioPla2DNA1_FD_26583 | JGI IMG/M metagenome (IMG submission 26583) | reverse complement strand
GAGCTTTTGGGCAGCCGTGAAAACATACTGAAAGCGAAACTCGAAATAACCGAAGGTGTTCTGCCCGGGGGCATCGTGGTTTTAAACGGCGACGACGACTTTCTCATGAGCGCCGCCGACGATATAAGCTTTATGACGTCCGCCTACGGAATCAGAAACACCGAGTGCAATGTGGTGGCAAAGCGGATAATGACCCGTTCGAACTGCTGCGAATTTACCATACACGACAGGATAAACGGAGAATTCGAGGTAATGATACCGACCGTCGGAAGACATAACATCTCTAACGCGCTGGCGGCTTATACCGCAGGAACGAGAATGGGCTTGTCGGCCGAAATCTGTGCCGAAGCGCTTGCGGATTTCGTTCCGGCGGAGATGAGACAGAATATTGTTGAATTTAAGGGCATAAAGGTTATCGAAGACTGCTATAACGCAAATCCCGATTCCATGAAAGCCGCGCTCTCGACGCTTGATGAACTGCCGATAAAGGGAATTAGGGTTGCGGTGCTCGGAGATATGCTTGAACTCGGCGAATACGCCGTAAAGGAACACAGCAATCTCGGATTGATAGCGGCGAAATCCGGAATAGATGTATTGCTCTGCATAGGCGAATTTACCAAAAACACCGTAAAATCCGCAAAAGCCGCAAGAATTGCCGAAGCCGTACACTTCGACGACAGAAAAGAGCTTGCCGAATATCTGAAAAAGACGCTGAGACCCGGAGATGCCGTTCTGTTTAAAGGAAGCAGGGGTATGAAGATCGAAGAGATTATGGATATGTTTTATAACGGCGACTGATCTTCGATTTGCATAATGAGTTGCCGCGGTGTAGAATTACGCGACGCGAATTATAAATAAACGGCTTTTTAGCCGAAGACGGAGTTTGTATGGAAAGAACGGCAATACTGGTAACGGCGATAATATCGCTTACAGTCACGGGAGTATCGGGATTTTTTGTGATTCCGATGTTGCGGAGACTAAAATACGGTCAGATTATAAAAGAAATAGGACCCACATGGCATAAAAGCAAAGAAGGCCTGCCCACCATGGGCGGTGTGATGATTATTTTCGGGGTTGTTACAGCCCTTGCCGTCGGATATATAACGCTGATATTGGAGGCTCCGCACTTTTTGGGCGAGCAGTTTTTCGCCGAAAATATCAGATTTTATGCCGGACTCGGACTGGCTCTTCTCATGGGATTGATGGGCTTCATCGACGACATGATGAAGATTAAGAGAAAAAACAATCTGGGACTTCGCGCCAGGTATAAACTGATACTTCAACTAATCTTCGCTTCGGCTTATATCTATGTCCTGACCGCGTTCGGAGCCGCATCGACTATGGTTAAAATTCCCTTTATAGGGGAATTTGAGTTTGGAAAATACTATTATATTTTGGCGGTGCTGATGATTGCCGGCTTTACGAATGCCGTAAACATAACCGACGGGATAGACGGACTCGCATCCTCAATCACATTTGTCGTTTCCCTCGCGTATATCGTGATTTCGATTCTGCTCGGATATGTGGCGACGGGTCTGATGTCGACCGCGCTTGCTGGAGCCATGGCCGGATTTATTGTCTGGAACTTCCATCCCGCGAAGGTGATACTGGGGGATACCGGTTCCATGTTTTTAGGCGGAATGCTTTCGGCGATGGCCTTTTCCGTCGATTTTCCCGCATTGATGATAATAGCCGGCGGCGTGTTTTTTATAGAGGCTTTTTCGGTAATGCTCCAGATGACCTGGTTTAAAATCACAAAACTGATTACCGGCAAAGGCAGAAGAATATTTAAAATGTCACCCATACACCACCATTTCGAAATGTGCGGAATGTCGGAAATTATGATAGTTTCCGTCTTTTCGCTGGTTACTCTGATACTCTGCGTCATTTCGGTTCTGGCGGTAAATCTGCTTTGAGGATATAGATGGAAACAAGCGAAACAAAGAAAAAAAGAACCAAGGTACAGGGAAAGATAGATGTTGCGACTCTCGTTGTGACGCTTGTTCTTGTTTTCTTCGGACTTATCATGATGTATTCCGCAAGCTACGCAAGCGCAATCTACATGTTCGGAGACGGTTTCAGATATATAAGGACACAGGCAATTTATGCGGTGCTCGGCATAATCGCCATGCTCGTCATCTCGAATATAAACTACAGAATACTTCACAGATTTTCCTGGCTTATTCTCGGCGCAACGATGCTTCTGATGCTTATCACCCTGTTCATGCCTGAGATAAACGGCGCAAGACGGTGGATAATTATCGGAGGTTTTACATTCCAGCCGTCGGAGCTTATGAAGTTCGCGGTTATCTGCATTATCAGCCATCTCGCGTCGGTAAATCCGAAAGCGATGCGGGATTTCAAATACGGTTTTTTACAACCCGCCATTATATTGATATTCGTAGTCGGAATTATGCTGCTCCAGCGGCACCTCTCCGGTTTGATTATTATATTGATGCTCGCCGCAAGCGTTATGTTTCTCGGCGGTACGAGAACATCGCTTCTGATGATGTCCGCGGCGGTAGCTGGACTTGTCATTCTCGCCGTTGTGTTAAGCGGAAAATTCGACTACGCGCTGTCAAGATTTCAGGTATGGAGGGGTTCACCCGAAACCAAATCCATGGGATACCAAACCTTCCAGTCGCTCGTTGCCATCGGTTCGGGGGGACTGTTCGGCTTGGGTCTCGGAAACTCGCGACAGAAACACCTGTATCTTCCTGAACCCCATAACGATTTTATATTTGCGATAATCTGCGAAGAGCTGGGGCTTGTTGCAGCGCTCACCATAATCGCGCTGTTTATTGTATTTATCATTCGGGGGCTTAGGATTTCCCTGCTGGCAAAAGACCGTTTCGGAGCCTTGCTGGCGATGGGCATCACCCTGCAGGTGGGAATTCAGGCCCTTTTAAATATCGCCGTCGTATCAAACACCATTCCGAATACCGGAATAAGTCTGCCGTTTTTCAGCCAGGGGGGAACCTCGCTCGTTATTCTCCTGGCGGAAGTCGGGGTTCTGCTTTCGGTATCGAAATATTCCGGGACCCTGATGCCCGTGAGAAAGGCGGAGAAAGGTGGGGATTAGAGCGGTATTTGCCGCAGGAGGCACGGCGGGGCACATCAATCCCGCGCTTTCCATAGCCAAGAATATTAAAAGCCGGTTTCCCGATTCCGAAATTCTCTTTATCGGAAGGGAAGACGGAATGGAAAAGGCTCTCGTTAAAAAAGAGGGTTTTGACTTAATTGAGATAAAATCCCACGGGTTTATGAGAAAACTCACGCTCGAGGACATAATATTCAATATTAAGTCTTTTTTTAACATCTTTGCCGCCGCCAAAGCCGCAGGGAAGGTGCTTAAAAAATTCAAGCCCGATATAGTCATAGGCTGCGGAGGATATATCAGCGGTCCGGTTTTGAGAAAAGCCGCAAAAATGGGATATAAGACGGCGATACAGGAACAAAACTCCTATCCCGGACTTACAAACCGGCTTTTGGCGAAAGATGTGGATCTTATTCTCGCATGCGACGAAATCTGCGCCGAATCTCTCGGACAGCCGAAAAAGACGGTGATTACCGGAAATCCCGTTGACGAAGACTTTTTTTCGATTGACAAATCCGAAGCCGGAGAAAAACTCGGGGCTAAAGGAAGGTTTACGGTTCTTTCCTTCGGAGGGTCGCTCGGAGCATCGAAGATAAATGAAATAGCCGCCGGGTTTATGAAACTCCATTATAAATCCGATAAAATTCTGCATATCCACGCGACCGGAAGATACGAGGCAAAGAGCTTTTATAAAAGACTCGGCGATCTTTATGAAGATATAAAAAACAGCGGAAATGTCGTTATAAAAGAGTTTATAGATGAAATGCCGCTGTATCTTTCCGCCGCCGACGTTGTGATTTCGAGAGCCGGAGCCATTACCTTAAGCGAGATAAAGGCGGTTGGAAGGGCATCGGTGCTTATACCTTCCCCCAACGTCACCGAAAATCATCAATACAAAAATGCCGTGGTTTTGAGGGATGCCGGCGCGGCGCTCGTATTCGAAGAAAAAGATGCGGACGCGGATATAGTGGCGAAAGAACTTTTAAAACTTTCGGAAAACAGAGCTCTCGCGGAAGAGATGGGCGAAAATGCCGGCAGGCTCGCCGTGAAAAATACAAACGAAATAATTTTAGACCTTATATTAAAACTCATAAATGAAGATTGAGCGCGGAGAGTGAATGAGGAAAAGAAGAAAAAAAACACTTAGCAGAAACAAGAGACGGAGACGTTTCTTTTCTTCTATTGTCTTTTTATTTCTCGTTATCGGCTCCACAGTTTTGATAACAAACCTCTTTTTCAAGATAGAGACGATTGAGGTAATAAAAAAAGGTTCGCTCGATTATACGAACAACGAAATAATTGCCGTCAGCGGCATTCAGACGGGGAAAACGATATTTTCATTTAAAACAGACGAAGTGGTGTCAAATCTCATAGTCAAACTTCCTTTTATCGGAAGCGCAAAGGTGGAGAGAAAACTTCCGCGGAAGGTAAAGATAACCGTTTCCGAGGTGACGGAGTACGCTTCGATTCCGTATAAGGGCGGTTTTCTGATAGTCGGAAAGGACCTTAAGGTTTTAAGCGACGCGAGCAGGGCTCCGATGAACACAATGTCTGTTTACGGCCTCACCCCCTCAGCGTTTAATACCGGAAGCAGGCTGAAAACGACCGATGAAACGACGCCCGAAACGCTCGGGTATCTGTTTAACGAGATTTCAAGAATAGGCTGGTTCGACAAGGTGACGGCGGTAAATGTCAGGGATAAGCTGAACATCATGCTGGTATACAAGGACAGCATACTTGTAACGGTGGGCACGCAGAACAACCTCGATTATAAGTTCGATCTCATGAAAGAAGTTATAGAAAACAGGCTTGAAGAGGGGTTTGCGGGAACGCTGGACATATCGGTATCCGGACAGGCAAGGAGCACGCCGGGGGAATTCAAATACCCGATGGGATTTTTCGATATAGGGGACGAAGAATAACGGATTTTATCAATTAAAATAATTATAACTGTTAAACAGTTCTTTTAAACGATTAAGCACGCTAAACCCTTGCGATTAACCGCATCAGGGGATTTTTACATCCCGGCTTTGCCGGAACATCGAAAATCCGGGGGAATGTCGAAATCAACGGCATATTCTGCGGGATAAAGTAAATATTTATTGAAAAAAAGCCGATAATATGATAACTTATCCTTATGTAATTTGACGAAGGGTACAAATTTATATCGGTGCATATAAATTATAAATTTGTTTGGAGGTACGACTGTGAACTTTGCTTTCAGTGAAGAGATTGAACTCGGCACAAACATCAAAGTAATAGGTGTCGGCGGCGGCGGCGGAAATGCCATTAACAGAATGATTCAGTCGGGAATGCAGGGCGTTGAGTTTATCGCCATGAATACCGATAATCAGATCCTTCAGTACAACAGGGCGACCTTTAAGTTGCAGCTTGGAGATAAGCTGACTAAAGGCAAGGGGGCCGGAGGAGACGCTGAAAGAGGAAAACGCGCAGCTGAAGAGAGCAAAGACGAGATTGTCGCGGCTCTGAAGGGCACCGATATGGTGTTCATTACCGCAGGCATGGGCGGAGGCACCGGAACCGGCGCCGCTCCGATAGTTGCGGAAATAGCGAAAGATATGGGAATTCTGACGGTTGCCATAGTTACCAAACCCTTCAAGTTCGAAGGTAGAAGAAAGATGGATACCGCGGAAATAGGAATAGCAAATCTGAGGGAATATGTCGACTCGATAGTAGTCATACCGAACGACAGGCTGAAATACCTTACGGAAGAGAGAATAACGCTGGCTAACGCCTTTGAGGCGGCCGATAACGTACTGAAACAGGGCGTTCAGAGCATATCCGACCTCATCAATGTTCCGGGGCTTATAAACCTCGACTTTGCGGACGTTTCCGCAGTGATGAAGGATGCGGGATACGCGCACATGGGTGTCGGTTCCGCTACGGGACGCGACAAAGCGGAAGTTGCGGCTCTGGCGGCAATTTCAAGTCCGTTGCTCGAAACGACGATAAACGGTGCAAAGGGTGTTATTATTAACATAACCTCAAATTCAAACATTGACCTGAATGACGTCGAGCTCGCAGCATCAATGATGACCGATGCCGCCCACGATGATGCCAATATAATCTGGGGCGCCGCATTTGACGATACACTCGAAGACGAGATGAAGATAACCGTAATAGCGACGGGGTTTGACACCAAGAAGAGCGAGGAGGAGATGAAGTTTTTCCCCGGCACATTCGGACAGGATGCAGCTAAAAAAGAAGAATCGTCAACCGGCTGGGACTCCGACGGATATACCGATGACATCGGGACGTTTATCGGACTTTTGAACAGAGCCGACAGAAATTTTGATGTAACCAATAATCCGGATAAAAACTTTTAAGATTTAATAAGAAATTTACCTGTAGGAAGGAGGGGGAGCAGTGGAAGGAAACATGCCCACGGAAAAAGCGATGTCCGGCGAATATTCTTCAATCGGCGGGATTTCAAGTCATCGCACCAATTCCTTCAAAACCTCTCTCTTCGGATTTGATAAAGGCGATGTAATCAGCTATATTGACAAACTTGTACAGGATATCTCAAACCAAAAAAACAACATCGATGTAACGCTCAACAGAATGACGGAACAAAACAGCGAGCTCATAGAAAGGATAAACCGCTATGAGAAGCAGATATCCGTAATTCAGGCCGAACTCGAGGACGAAAAACTATATAACAACAACGCGCGCGAGAGGGAGGAACTCTTCAAAAAAGCGGTTGCCATTCTGCAGGAAAAGGTTGCGTTTCTCCAAAACAACACCGTTGCGCCCATGGGAGAAGCGGATTCCGACCTCGAGAGCAGGACAAAAAGGGCGAATGAGATTGTCATTAAGCTCAGGGAAGATTTGCTCAGGAAAGATGAGAACATCGGAAAACTGGGAGCGGCGATTTCACGCAGAAACGATGTGATACTCGACCAGGACAGAATGATAGCCCAGAGAGACAGAATTATTTCGGAGAGGACAGCAGAGATAAACTCGCTCGCCGAGAGGCTCAACCGGCGAACGCGAGATCTTGAAATAGCGCAGGATCGAATAGTAACGCTTCAGAACCGTGTCGGCAATCTTGAAAATCACATAAGATATCTGAATGAAGAGAAAGAGAGAATACATTACAGAAGTCAAAACATCCGCGAAGAGGAAAGAAGCGATTACAAAGGATACGAATATGTGCCGAGAAGCCGGGAAAGCCGTTACGACGATTTTGAAACAAGACGGCCGGAGTACCCCTACTACAACGACGTAAGGCACAGAGCCCCAAGCGACGAATTCCGCCTCGACCGCCACGATGACAGGCAAAACGGGTTTGACTATGTTAAGGAGTATCGCCCCCGCAGAAATTCTTTCATCGAGTACGCCGACAGCCTTTACGACAGGGCCGGACAGGGAATAAGGGGTCTTGACGACGGTTACGGGCCGATACCCGACTACAGATACAGATATTGAAACTAAAAGTATTTTAACAAATAAAAGGTCTGCTTTAGGGGTTTGACCCGACGCAGACTTTTTTATGTAAAACAGGGTAAATATAATTGAAAAAATTCCTTAAAATAATCAGAAAAATAATTGTGTCGATATTTTACTTAATCATCATATCCGTGCTGTTTCTGACGGCAATAAACGCTTTTATGATTTTTAAGACGAAAGGAAATATCTCAAGTCCCGAAGAAATTCAAAGCGGCGGATATGACTGCATACTGGTTTTGGGAGCGGGGCTCTGGGGAGAAAACACCCCCAGCCCCATGTTGAAAGACAGGCTGAATACGGCGATAGAACTCTATAACAGGGGAGTAGCGGAAAAGCTTATAATGAGCGGAGACCACGGTCAGCCCGAATACGATGAAGTAAATGTAATGAAAGATTATGCCGTTTCACACGGTGTGCCTGCGGAAGACATCTTTTTAGACCATGCGGGGTTTTCCACATACGACAGCATGGTCAGAGCGTCAAAAATCTTTGAGGCGGAAAAGATAGTTGTGGTGACGCAGAAATTTCATCTCTACAGGGCGATATACATTTCCCAAATGGTCGGCATAGATGCCGCCGGAGCGGTTGCGGACGCAAGGGTATACTCCGTTGCGAACAACTTCAGAGAGTTTTTTGCGAGGGTAAAAGACTTTTTCTACACAATATTCTGGCCCGAACCCGTTTTTTTAGGCGAAAAGATTTCTTTAAAAGACGACGGGAATGTCACCGACGGATAAATTTAAACATTATTATCTAAGCGACTGTAAAGCTCTAAAGCGTTACACCAAAAACACAAAATAAAAAGCACCTTCGTTTTTACGAAGGTGCATAATTTTATTAGGATATTTATTTTTCAAGCAGGTATGTCGCTTCCAAATCCGCCAGGTGGAGTTTAACCGCAAGGGGATAGGCGTTGTAGGCGTTAGATACGGAATATCCGCCGACTTTAGCATTGTCGTCAAACCCGCCCATATGCCATCTTATCGCGACGGCCTCGGAGATTTTAAGCCTCATATATCTTTCAATCATATAGACGGATTTTTCTCCGTGTCCGTAGGGAAACATATCTTCAATGGTGTAATAGGGAACCTTTTCCCATGCGCCCGTCTTTTCGTTTTTTACGTTTCTCGTGGTTTCTTTATAGAAACCCGTTTTGCAAAGATCGTGAAGAAGCGCACAGATGGCTATGCTCTCTTCGGATTCAACGATACCGTCCGCGTAGTTCCTGCTGCTCATAATGTCGTAGACATTGAGCGAATGCATAACGAGCCCTCCGGGAAATGCGTTGTGGAATCTCGTGCTTGCAGGAGCCGTAAAAAAATCGGTTCCGTCTATCCAGGTCAAAAGCTCATCGCTTCCCGCGCGGTTTATCTTTGATTTAAATAATCCGATAAATCTGTCTCTATGTTCAGACACCGTTACCCCCGAGTTAATCGTCAAGTTGTTTTATGAGTTCTTTTAATGCCTTAACTTCTTCTCTGGACAGGGAGATACCCTTTCCCATTTTTTCATTGTCGGGCGCCCAGTCCCTTATATCAAGCTTCGGCTCTCTGTCGTTCCAGCTTACCATATTTACTTCTCTGCTCCAGCCTCTCGAGTTGGTGGATAGGGTGCCGATATGTTCGGTTATTTCATATTTGAATTCTGCCATGGATAAAAAACCTCTTTCTAAATGTATTTTAATTTATAACATAATACATCAAATACTTATCTTGTCAAATAAAACGGGGGATTTTTAGCTTATCATACCGACAATGCAAATCCGCGCTTGCTTGACAAAAAGGCACAGTAAGTTATAATTGTTCACGCGGATGTAACAATTATTCGGTTGCTTCATACGGATTATAAAAAAGAATATTGCGGAATTGTGTAACGGTAGCACGGCAGACTCTGACTCTGTTTGTCTGGGTTCGAATCCTAGTTCCGCAGCCACGGGGTGTAGCTCAGCTGGTATGAGTGCTTGGTTCGGGACCAAGAGGCCGCGAGTTCAAATCTCGCCACTCCGACCAGAACAGCAGGTTTTACGGAAAATCTGCTGTTCTTTTTTTTGTAACCATATTTTTATCTTAGAAATTAAAAAACCGTGCTCTGCACGGTTTTTTAGGTTTTAACTTCTCAGATTGAGAATATATTCGTTTTCCGAAAGACCGGTTTTACTCTTAACACTATCCCACTCCGCCTGTGTTCCGTAAAAATCTATGGTTATTTTTTTCTCCGTAGAAGCGCTTCCGGTAAAAAGATATTTTGCGGAGGCATAACTTGACGCCGGATTGTAGTGCCAAGTAACCTTGCTCAAATCGTTTAAATCCGAGAAGACATTCTGACCCATATCATTTATATTATTTGGAATTGTGACTTCCGTAAGACCGGAACCCTGGAAGGATCTTGAGCCCAGAACCTTCATTGTGTCGGGGAAATACACCTGTTTTAAACCTGTCTGATTTTTAAAGACATCCTGTGTTATATCGGTAAGTCCTTCTTTAATATAAAGGTTTCCGTTTATCGATTCCCCGGCCTTTATTCCTATTATCGCCCATTTTCCCACGTTGGGATTATCCAGCATCAGCGGACCGCTTGCTCCTGTTAAGTCTTCCCAGGTAGTCGCAGTGCCGCCGTTATAAAGTCCGCCGGTTGCTGTAGTGGGCGTCGGCGCGCCTCCGCCGGAACCTCCCTCCCACCAAAGCTTTACATCGCCGTTTGCATAAACGGTTACCTTGACATATCTGCCCTTCGGAACGGCGGAATCCAACTCTGATAACGAGCCTACGGGTCTCACAGCGGATTTACCGTAACCCTTTGCAGGTGCGCTGCCGTCTACACGCCCTGTTGATGCGTCAAAATAATACGTTTTCTCCGTATCCCCGCCCGAGAACAGATATTCTACAACCGCCGCGCCCTTTGCGCTGCGCTCGTGCGCCAAATCGACGCTTTCCCTTGCTTTGTCAAGCTGCTCAGTCACAACAGGTATGGCTATCGCAACAAGAACGCTTATGATAGCGACAACAATCAAAAGCTCCATAAGCGTAAAGCCTTTTCTCTGCTTTGCGTTATATGATTTTATACACATAAGTTTCTTCATTTCTCTAAAGTTCCTGATATACTCATAAGTTATAACGCTGCAATCTTAATTGTCAATAATAGCCGCATGCGCTTTAAGTCTATTTACTTATACCATACACATAAACCTTTGCACAAGAATTTATCGTTCAAATAGGAATAAATTCTATTACACTTTTTTAAAGATATGATTATCTTTTTATGATAAAAATTTCTTACGCAACCTGAAAGTTGCGCAATAGTTGGTGGAGGAAACCGGAATTTATGCTATATACTCTGAACAAAAGGAGGTACCTGAGCTATGAGATTTTCAATTAATACTATCATTTTAATCATTCTGAGTATCGGCGCGTTGAGTTTATTCGGATATATAATCTTTCTTATTATCAAGGCATTAAAAACTTATATACGCTCCAGGGGAGTCAGAGAAGAAAAAATTAAAACCGCAAAAACACTCGGCGAGGTGCTGAAGGCACACAGGGTAAAGTGCAAGATGACTCAGGAGTTTGTCGCGGAAGCTATTGGAGTAAGCCGACAGGCCGTATCGAAATGGGAAAGCGGCGCTACAGACCCCAGCACAACGAACTTAATGGCTTTAGCAAAACTTTTTGGCCTTTCTCCGGAAGAACTGATTAAGGAAACACAGGAACAATCGGACGCATAGCAATTATTAAAAACAGCAATCGCCGAAACAAATTACGAAGATTGGCATTATAACATATAATTATTTTTACTATAGACAGCAGATTTTAATAGAAAAATCTGCTGTCCTCTTTTTTGTGAAATCCCTTTAATTAAAAGTTTAGAGCCTTATGTCTCATAAAAGATTCCTAC
>JGI24709J26583_10003919_pt1 | contig 11471 bp, 9 predicted proteins | sample BioPla2DNA1_FD_26583 | JGI IMG/M metagenome (IMG submission 26583) | reverse complement strand
CTTACTGGAAGGGAGTATCCTATGTAATCTTCACAACAAAAAAGCTGATGTAAATTAATTTCAACTAATTACATCAGCTTAAAAATTTTCATTTCAAGATTCAATATATCTGAATAGTAGAAGATTATGCAAGTTTGTTTACTTTCTTAGCTAAACGGGAAACTTTTCTTGCAACTGTATTTTTATGATAAACACCCTTAGAACAAGCCTTCTCAAGTTCTGCAATCGCTGCATTTAAGTTTGCCTTAGCTGCTACTTGGTCACCTGCAAGAATAGCAGTTTCTACTTTCTTAACCATAGTCTTTACTTTAGATTTAATTGCCTTATTTCTGGCAGCTTTTTTCTGATTTACTAAAATTCTCTTTTTTGCGGATTTTATATTAGCCAAATCTCACACCTCCGAATTATTATTAATATAATAGATACCTGAATTATTTATCTATCCTCGACCAACCATATAACCAAGGACAACGGGTTTTTGAGAGTGAGCTGCCTTCTTGGATCGTGGTTGTACAAATTTTTTTCATCGGACTCGGACACGGACGCTCCAATGAAAACATACTATTATATAATAGTATACCCATTCTGTTCTGTCAATACATATTTTCTATATATTTGTAGAAAATATCTATATCCCAATATATTATAAAAATAAGCTTATTTTGGAGGAAGTAAAGATGAATAATAAAATCCGTACTGACCTAGCACTGGAGGTAAGGGAAAGTTTTCCTCAAGATGATGTTGAAATTAGAGGAGTTATATTAGAAGAAGAGTATGATGAAGCCCATGATATTCGGGTATCCATCGTTGAAATTAAAGATGAAAAAGGGGCTAAGGCTATGCAAAAGCCCATTGGCACCTATATAACCATCGAAGCTCCAAGGCTTAGCAATGCCGACGAAGATTATCAAAAGCCTGTTTCTAAGGAGATCGCTAAGTACCTCAAAAAATTAGCTGGGGATTTGAAATCTCAGGATGTCTTAGTTGTTGGATTAGGAAACCGAGATGTAACACCGGATGCCCTAGGACCTCAGGTAGTTGATAACCTTTTTATAACCAGGCACTTAATTCATGAATTTGGTAAGGAATTCAAAGAAAAAAATCAGTTAGGAAATGTTAGCGCCATTTCACCAGGGGTTATGGGTCAGACTGGTATGGAGTCTTTAGAAATTATCCGCGGTATCGTGCAAGAAACCAATCCCAAACTGATCATTGTGATTGATGCCTTAGCTTCTAGAAGTGTTCAAAGGCTCAATACTACGGTGCAATTAACAGATACCGGTATTAGTCCCGGTTCCGGTGTGGGAAATAACCGAAAGGCCATTAACCAGCAAAATCTAGGTACCAAAGTAATCGCCATCGGTGTTCCTACTGTAGTTGACGCTGCAACCATCGTAGCAGATACCCTGGGAAATTATATGCATAATACAGGTTTTGGGGAAGAAGATATTTATAAGTTTATTTCTGAAGTAAATTCCCAACATGTAAATAATATGTTCGTTACACCAAAAAACATTGACGAATCGATCAAACGCATTAGTTTTACTGTCTCCGAGGCATTAAATGAATGCTTTGCTGGCTCCTTTTAATCTATTTATCATGTAATAAAAGCAAGCCAATTGAATATAATGAATAAGGCTGAATATATTAGCTAGGTTAAGGTGTGGAGGCAGTAATGAAAAGAAGTCGGTTTAGGATGCGTAAAAATATATATTCTATTCTTTGGATCGTAATCTTAGGGGCATCCGTGTACCTATTGGTACGTTATGCAGCTCTGTCCTTTTTAGGTCATATTGGCCAAGCCGATAGCCTAAAAGAAAGAGCTGCTATTCACATATTTTCTAATGTTCTAGAATCAGGATCCCATATCATCCGTTATACAGCCAACAACGAAGAAACCTATCCCTTTCCCGTAAGCCTACTGGCAGATGAATTCGCTGTTCATGAATTTTTGATTGATCATACCCCAAAGGCTGTCTATTCCAATCAAATGGATTTCTCATTTTACATAAATTCTGAAACTAAACTAGAAAATGAAAAAGAAGCTAAAACCTCAGATACAAAGAAAAAACAAGTGATTGGATATCATCATATAAACAATAGTTTTTTAACCATGGAATATATTCTTACCAACGGAGCTGTATTTCATAACCTAGAAGAAGCGGAGAATAATTCTTTGTATTTGGTCGAAAAAATCAACCAACAGAATCAATTAGAAGTGGGATTTCTAGAAGGGGATATTCATAAGCAGGAAAATGATTATAGCAAAGATGCTGTGGCAAGAGAAACTATGACCTTGAGTGATGGAACATTATTTACCTTGGATCAACTAAAAGATATTGACTTTCTTATTCGTAACTTTTACATAGTGGATGGAACCACAAGGGTAACGGATAGCCTATTTGATGCTGAAAAACTTCTTAGTATGGATATGACTCTAAAACAAGATGAAGAGGCACCACAAATCTTAATCTATCATACCCATTCCCAGGAAGCTTACATAGACAGTAGAAAAAACAAAATAGAAGATAGTGTTGTAGGAGTAGGAGCATACTTAGCCAGTATTTTAAAAGAGCAGTATGGATATAATGTAATTCATGATCCAAGCACCTACGATCTTATAAATGGAGTCGAGGATCGGAATAAAGCTTATAATTACGCCTTGGATGGCATAGAAAAAATATTAAAAGAGAATCCTACCATTGAGGTAGTTATAGACATCCATCGGGACGATGGCAAAGCCAGAGTTACTACAATTGATGGAAAAGAATCGGCACGGATCATGCTTTTTAATGGGCTAAGCAGAGATAGTAAAGGCCCCATTACCCATTTAGATAATCCCAATCTTCAGGATAACTTAGCCTTTAGCCTACAGCTACAACTAAAATCCTTAGAAAAATATCCAGGTTTATTTTATAAAAATTATTTAAAATGCTATCGCTATAACCTACATGTCAGACCGAAAAGCATTTTGGTGGAGTTGGGAACCGATGAAAACACTTTAAAATCTGCAAAAAATGCTATGATTTACTTCGCAGAAGTCCTAGATGCTGTGCTAAAAGGAAAATAAAGAGACCATTATTCTTGTATCAAAAATAAGTGTATGCTATAATACCAGAAGAAAAACACTTAGATAAAATGCACTCAGGAGGAGCAAGATGGCTTTAGACCAAAGTAAAATCAGAAATTTTTGTATTATTGCACATATTGATCACGGAAAATCGACACTTGCGGATCGTATTATCGAAAAGACCGGTTTGCTTACCATGCGTGAAATGCAATCTCAAGTTCTAGATAATATGGATTTAGAACGGGAGAGAGGCATTACAATCAAAGCTCAAACCGTTAGAACGATCTATAAAGCAAATAATGGCGAGGAATATATATTTAACTTAATTGATACTCCCGGACATGTGGATTTTAATTATGAAGTTTCCCGAAGTCTTGCTGCTTGTGAAGGTGCTATCCTTGTGGTAGATGCTGCACAGGGAATTGAAGCACAGACCCTTGCAAATGTATATCTGGCACTCGACCACAACCTGGATATCATGCCGGTGATTAATAAAATTGATTTACCCAGTGCAGACCCAGAAAGAGTCATTGCTGAAATCGAAGATGTTATTGGACTAGAAGCCCATGATGCACCCTTGATCTCAGCAAAACAAGGATTAAATATTGAAGATGTACTGGAACAAATAGTATCTAAGATACCAGCTCCTAAGGGAGATCCCGAGGCACCATTACAGGCTTTGATTTTCGATTCCTTTTATGATTCCTACAAAGGTGTTATCGTATTTTGTAGGGTGAAAGAAGGTAAGATGCAAAGAGGTACCCAAGTACGTATGATGGCCACTGGAGCAACCGCTGAAATCGTAGAACTTGGAACCTTTGGTCCTGGTCAGTTTATCCCCTGTGACGAACTTAGCGCTGGTATGGTTGGCTATTTTACAGCTAGTATTAAAAACGTGAAAGATACCAGAGTTGGTGACACAGTGACCGATCACAAACGTCCATGCAAGGAACCACTACCTGGATATAAAAAAGTACAACCCATGGTTTATTGTGGTTTGTACCCAGCAGACGGTGCCAAATATCAGGACTTACGAGATGCTTTAGAAAAACTCCAGTTAAACGANGCATCCTTACACTATGAACCNGAAACCTCAGTTGCCCTAGGTTTTGGATTCCGTTGTGGATTCTTAGGACTTTTGCATCTGGAAATCATTCAGGAACGATTGGAGAGGGAATATAACCTTGATTTGATTACCACAGCACCTAGCGTTATATACAAAGTATATAAAACCGACGGTGAGGTGATCGATTTAACCAATCCTACGAATATGCCCGACCCTTCCTTAATTGATTATATGGAGGAACCCTATGTTTCTGCAGAAATTATGGTTACTACGGAGTTCGTAGGTTCTATTATGACCCTATGTCAGGAACGAAGGGGTGTTTATTTAGGAATGGACTATCTGGATACCAACAGGGCTTTATTAAAATACGANCTACCATTAAATGAGATTATCTATGATTTCTTTGATGCCTTAAAATCAAGATCCAAAGGTTATGCCTCATTTGATTATGAATTAAAGGGATATAAGCAGTCCAATCTGGTTAAATTGGATATTCTCATTAATCGAGAAGAAGTGGACGCCCTAACCTTTATTGTTCATGCAGATAGTGCCTACGAAAGAGGCAGAAAAATGTGTGAAAAATTAAAGGAAGAAATTCCCCGTCACCTATTCGAAGTTCCTATACAAGCAGCTATAGGTAGCAAAATTATAGCCAGGGAGACCGTAAAGGCGGTTCGAAAAGACGTATTGGCCAAATGCTACGGTGGCGATATTTCTAGAAAGAAGAAATTGTTAGAGAAACAAAAAGAAGGTAAAAAGAGAATGCGCCAGATAGGTAGTGTAGAAATACCTCAAAAGGCATTCATGAGTGTCCTAAAATTGGACGAAGACTAAACAAGATCGATGCGTAAGCTGTCCATATGGACAGCTTGTTTATTCTATAAGAAAGACCTTGTTCCCTTGTAAGGCAAAATACGTATGATTTCTAGGAACAAAATTAGTATCTTAAATTTGGTTTTCAGAAACAAGGGAACATAATTATAGATGTTTGATGATTTTCCACACAATAAAACGGAGGTTTCCATGGAAGAAAACAAGATCNGGTTTGCTAAGGATGATAGAAATATGGAGCTTCAGGATTTGGGATTATATATCCATGTTCCATTTTGCGCAAGAAAATGTCATTACTGCGATTTTCTATCAGGTCCTGCCAACGAAACTACCATCCAAAAATATTTTCATGCTCTATATAAAGAAATCGAAAGCTATCAGGGAAAAACGGAAGATTACTTGGTTAAAACCGTTTTCTTTGGTGGAGGTACCCCTTCCTTAGTGAATGCCTCCTATATCAAAGAAGTTATGTTACGACTAAGAGAGTACTTTCGTTTTGATCAGGATAATCCAGAGATTACCCTTGAGATCAACCCTGGTACCATAACCCGTGACAAGCTCTTGCTATATCGGGATCTAGGAATCAATCGTCTTAGTTTTGGTTTACAGTCAACCAATAACCAAGATTTAAAATTATTGGGAAGAATCCATAGCTTTGAAGAATTTCTTGAGAATTATCAATTAGCAAGGGAATTAGGTTTTAAGAATATAAACATTGACTTAATATCTGCCATTCCGGGACAGACCTTGGAAAGCTGGGAGAAAACATTAGAAGAGGTGCTTGGTCTAAATCCAGAGCATATTTCAGCCTATAGCCTGATCATCGAAGAAAATACTCCTTTTTATGATCTGTATTCTCCAGGATCACCAAATGAGAAGGAGCTCCCTGGGGAAGACATCGACCGTCAAATCTATTCCAAAACAAAAGAACTTATGCAGGAGCATTCATATCAACGATATGAAATATCAAACTATGCAAAAGCCGGTTATGAGTGTCGACATAATATATCCTATTGGACTGGAAAAGACTATTTAGGATTGGGTCTTGGTTCAGCATCTTTGATTAATGGTGCAAGATTTTCAAATATGCACGATTTAGCACAATATATAGAGAATTGTGCTAAATTAGAAAAAGAGCAAAATCAAAAAAGCAACTTATCTCAAGGAGAAAAACCCCTACAAAAGCCTAGCATAAAAAATCATCCAATCCAAATAAGAAGGGATTATATAGAATTAACCAAAAATCAGCAAATGGAAGAGTTTATGTTTCTAGGACTTCGGATGTGTCATCTTGGAATTAGTAAACAAAAGTTTCAGGAACAATTTCAATTGGATATTCATGAAGTATACGGAAATGTTCTTCATAAGCTAATATCAAATTATCTATTGGAAGAGGAAGGAGACCGTATTCGCTTAACCGATTATGGAATCGATATTAGCAACGGAGTATTAGCAGAATTTTTGCTGGATTGATAGGAAAATGCACCTTTTTATGGGTGCATTTTATTTTACAAGAATTTTACTTTTGTAATGATTTTGCACAAATTATAATATGATAATTATGCATTTTGACAGTATACACATTTTACCATATCTGGTAAAATATATATGTAAACTTGGACGGGATCTTTCGTCCATTACTATCATATTAAAGCGAGGAGGACTCTCATTATGAAATTAATGAAAAAAGTGTTATCAGTTGTAGCTGCTATGGCACTTGTAGTAACTCTCTTACCAGTAAACGCTAGTGCAGCAACCGATGTAATTGATTTTGAAGATGGAATCATTCCAGCAGGTATTCACATGGCAGTTCTTGAAGACGGTTCCCCTGACGGCGATCCATCCGTTCTATCTGTAGTTGATTTTAATGGTTCAAAAATGTTGAAAATTGACAACCAAGAAGGTGGCACCAGTAAATTAGTATTTGACGTACCCGGTCTTGTTGGCGAAGATGCCGCTCTTTCCGTTAGAGGAATACAATATGATATCATTATTGAGCAAACCGACGGAAGAATGGTTGAATGGAATGGTGGAACTGTTGCAGCTACTCCTACCGGACCTAGTGGCTGGGCAAATGGTAAAGAGTGGGAAATTAATTATTGGGACGATACTGTATCTCCAGTAACAACCTTGTCTCATACCTTGGAAGATTTCTTCGCATTTACTGATGTTAATAATTGTTTCTTCCTATTCATGAACTGGGCTAACAATGGTACTGATATGTACATAGATAATGTTAAATTAACAGATGTAGACGGAAATGCAGTACCTTTCTTAACAAGTGCAGAAGCTCCTGCAGAAGAAGTAGAAGAAGTAGAGGAAGTAGAGGAAGCTCAAGAAGTAGAGGAAGCTAAAGAGGTTCAAGAAGTTGCAGAACCTGCTGAAACAAAAGAAGTTCCTAAAACTGGTTATCAAAGTTATGCATGGTTCTTCTTAGTTGGTGCAGTAGCAATGCTTACCTTAGCTTTAGTAGTAAGAAAACGCAAAAATATTGTAGAGTAATCCTTTGAATTTTCATCTTTTGGGTGTCACACAACTGGTGCGACACCCATTTTTTTGTTGCAATTTTTTTAAATTCGCCTTGACAAATTAATATGATAGTGATATTTTATATTTAGATGTTAGCACTCACCTTAAAAGAGTGCTAATAAAACTTTAGAATTTGTTGGGATAGCTATTCTTGTATTATGGTTACCTATCGTTTTTCTGAATTTTTGAAAGAGGTGGAATATGCATCAACTGGATAACCGAAAGTTGAAAATATTAAAAGCGATTATTCAAAATTATCTAGAAACAGGAGAGCCAGTAGGTTCGAGAACCATCTCTAAATTTACAGATTTAAATTTAAGTTCTGCGACCATACGTAATGAGATGTCTGATTTAGAAGATTTAGGATATATACTTCAACCACACACCTCTGCTGGTAGAATTCCTTCTGATAAGGGATATCGCCTTTATGTCGATATGCTTTTGATGGAAAAGCAAAAAGAAGTAGATGATATGAAAGAAATTCTAATTGAAAAGGCAGATCGATTAGAAAATATTCTACAGCAGGTAGCAAAACTTCTTGCTCTTAATACGAATTATACTACCATGGTAACCACACCACAATACAAGAAAAAAGTTAAGTTTGTGCAATTAACAGAAATGGATGAGAGACAGTTACTCCTTGTAATTGTATTTGAAAGAAATATTGTAAAGAATAAAATAATTAACATTGCAACAAGCTTAAATAAAGAAACTGTATTAAAATTGAATATTATTTTAAATACATTTTTGCAAGGTCTGGATCTAACCGAAATCAACCTTCCTATAATATCCCAGATCAAAGACCAGGCAGGTGAAAACAGGACTATTGTGAATGATATCCTAGACTGTATTATGCAAGCGGTGGCTGAAGATGATGATTTTGAAATATATACCTCAGGGACCACAAATATTTTAAAATATCCCGAACTAAGCGATCGTGATAAGGCAAGTGAACTTTTATATACCCTGGAAGAGAAAAAAATGCTCACAGGTATCATCCAAGACAAAATGGAGGATGAAGATGTTCGAGGTATCCAAGTATATATCGGTGATGAGACACCAGTGAAAACCATGAAGGATTGTGCTGTGGTTACAGCAACCTATGAAATTGAAGAAGGTGTATATGGCAAAGTAGGCATCATTGGTCCTAAAAGAATGGATTATGAAAAAGTTGTCAGTACCTTACAATCCCTAATGGTGCAACTTGACGATATATTTAAAAATAAAACATAGGATAGGAAAGGTGGTTAATTGGTTTTGACACAGAATGATAAAGTTGTTGATGTTATGAAAGCTGCCATGGATGAGGAAAAAGCGATGAAGGAGAAAGAAACGAACAATATGAATGAGCAAAAAGATGAAAACCTAAGAAATCATGAGAATGATTCTACAGATACAGAAGTTTCAAATTCTACAGAAGAAAGCAAACAAGAGGATGTAAGTTCAGAGGAAACCCTTATGGATGGGGAAGACTTAGAGACGGATNCAGATGAAACCGATTCTTCTGTAGAAAAACAAGGTAAAAAATCCTTCTTTAAAAGCGCCAAATCAAAAGAAATGGCAATGAAGGATCAAAAAATCGAGGAATTAACCGACCGGTTGAAAAGAAACATGGCAGAGTTTGATAATTATAGAAAACGTACTGAAAAAGAAAAAACTCAGATGTTTGAGTTAGGAGCCAAAAGTATTATCGAAAAGATATTACCAGTGATTGATAATTTCGAAAGAGGCCTTGCGGCAGTTTCGGAAGAGGAAAAAGGTGGCGCATTTGCCCAAGGTATTGAATTGATTTATAAACAACTCATGACTACCTTAACCGAAATAGGTGTTGAACCAATTGATGCTGTAGGAAAGGAATTTGATCCTGCATTACACAATGCGGTAATGCATGGCGAGGATGATTCTTTGGGAGAAAATATAGTGTCCGATGAATTCCAAAAAGGATATTTATATAAAGGAAATGTGGTACGCTATAGTATGGTTAAAGTTGTTAATTAATTTAAAATAATTTTTAGAGTAGTATTACTTGATTAGGTCTAAATTGGCTAATTCACAAACATTCTTATTGTATAGGAGGAATTTACATGGGTAAAATTATAGGTATTGACTTAGGTACTACAAATTCATGTGTTGCCGTAATGGAAGGTGGAAAACCTGTAGTTATAGCAAATAGTGAAGGTTTAAGAACAACGGCTTCCGTTGTAGCATTTACAAAAACAGGAGAAAGACTGGTTGGTGAACCTGCGAAAAGACAGGCAGTAACCAATGCTGATAAAACCATTTCTTCCATTAAGAGACATATGGGTACTGATTACAGAGTAAAAATTGATGATAAAAGATTTTCACCACAGGAAATCTCTGCTATGATTCTACAAAAGCTGAAAGCAGACGCAGAAAGCTATTTAGGAGAGAGTGTAACAGAAGCTGTAATCACTGTACCAGCATATTTTAACGATGCTCAAAGACAGGCAACCAAAGATGCNGGTAAGATTGCAGGCTTGGATGTTAAACGTATCATTAACGAGCCAACAGCAGCTGCATTGGCTTATGGACTAGATAATGAAAAAGAACAAAAAATCATGGTTTACGACTTAGGTGGTGGTACCTTTGACGTTTCCATTATCGAAATCGGTGACGGNGTAATCGAAGTTCTAGCTACTTCTGGTGATAATAGACTCGGTGGAGATGACTTTGANGAAAGAATTACCAGACATATGATTGAAGAATTTAAGAAAGCAGAAGGTGTAGATTTATCTTTAGATAAGATGGCTCTACAAAGACTAAAAGAAGCNGCAGAAAAAGCGAAAAAAGAATTATCTTCCGCAACAACAACGAACATAAACNTACCATTNATCACTGCTACAGCGGATGGACCAAAACATTTTGATATGAATTTAACCAGAGCAAAATTTGATGAGTTAACTCATGATTTAGTGGAAAGAACTGCAATACCTGTTAAAAATGCATTGAGCGATGCAGGAATTTCTCCATCGGAATTAAGCAAGGTACTTTTAGTTGGTGGTTCNACNCGTATCCCTGCTGTACAGGATAAGGTGAAGCAAATCACTGGCCAAGAACCTTCCAAATCCTTGAATCCGGACGAATGTGTGGCAATTGGTGCATCCGTTCAAGGTGGTAAGTTAGCTGGTGATGCAGGAGCAGGAGATATTCTTCTTCTAGACGTAACTCCATTGTCTCTTTCCATCGAAACCCTTGGTGGTATAGCTACAAAATTAATTGAAAGAAATACTACAATTCCTACAAGAAAGAGTCAAATATTCTCAACTGCAGCAGATAACCAGACTGCCGTTGATATCCACGTAGTTCAGGGTGAAAGACAATTTGCCAAGGACAACAAGACCCTAGGACAATTCCGTCTAGATGGAATTCCACCAGCAAGAAGAGGTGTTCCTCAGATCGAAGTAACCTTCGATATCGATGCCAACGGTATTGTTAATGTTTCTGCTAAGGATCTTGGAACTGGTAGAGAACAAAATATTACAATTACTGCAAGCTCCAACCTTTCTGATGACGATATCCAGAAGGCCATTAAGGAAGCTGCAGAATATGAGGCACAGGACAAGAGACGTAAGGAAGCAATTGATGTGAGAAACGATGCTGACTCCTTAATCTTCCAAACCGAAAAAGCATTAGAAGAAGTGGGAGATAAGATTCCTGAATCCGATAAGGCTACTGTTCAAGCTGACTTGGATCGATTAAAAGAATTAGTAGAAAAGTCCAATCCTGAAGTAATGTCCGAAGGTGAGGTTGCTGATATTAAGGCTGCTAAAGAACAATTAATGACAGATGCTCAAGCACTTTTCGCAAAGCTTTATGAGCAAAGCGCTCCTGGTGCTGGTACTGGTCCGGATCCTGCAGGTGGACCTGGTGCTTCCGCTCCAAATGATGATGATGTAGTTGACGGAGATTACCGCGAAGTGTAATATAGTATGCAGAATCATATTTATGAAGTTT
>JGI24709J26583_10003917_pt1 | contig 11473 bp, 12 predicted proteins | sample BioPla2DNA1_FD_26583 | JGI IMG/M metagenome (IMG submission 26583) | reverse complement strand
ACTTTTCATTATCTATGGGTAATATCTTACTACAAAGGCTCAATAAAGTTTATCTGTAATTTATGCCATGGCTTAATCTTCCTTCATGATTTCACCGTGATTCAAATTTATTATTTTCAAAAATTCTGTTTTATCCCTAATCCAACATTATATCGAACACCAAGGATTTTACGACTGCAAAATACTCCCGGATAAAGGAATTGGGCAGCTCATAGGGATTTGTTGGAGACGGTATTCCATAGGCAGTAAAACCATTATGCCTTGCAAGAATTTTCGACCGGAACAAATGAAATTCACTGGTTACGATCATTATCCGGTAGTCCCGTCTTCCTGTAAGCTGTTCCAGTACATCTGCAGAAAATTCCATGTTTTCAGCAGTACTCGTTGATTTGTCTTCCATGATTATTCTGCTTTCATCAATACCATTATTCACAAGATACCTTCTCATCGCTTCCGCTTCAGAAATAGCCTCACCGGGACCCTGCCCGCCGGTTACCACCACCATTAGGTCAGGATTTACACGAAGGTATTCAAGCCCTTTATCAATACGGTTTTTAAAAGTTGGGGTTATCTGTTCTCCCCTAAGTCCGGTTCCAAGAATAAACACATAATCCACTTCAACATCCCTGTCGGCAGTTGCCGAAAAAATTATGAACCCTTCTATCAACACAAAAGACAGCATAAAGAGTATACATACTAAAATAAACCCTCTTCTTAAAACAGTGTTTTTAATCCTGAGTAAATGTCCTTTGCCCGATAAACGGATTACCGCAAACAAAGTCAACAGTATTCCTGTAACCAACGGAAACAAAACACCAAAATTACCTATCGCTGCACCGTGAAGTGCCAAGAAACAAAAATCAAATATACCAATAATACCCAAAATCAAAATAATAATATTTGGAATCTTTCTATGCTTAGCAATCATTTTTTCCCCCTAATAATATTATTATATGCGTAATCTCTTTTTAATTAGCTGCTATTCTTCCGTTTCCTTTCCAAACCTTGCCGCAGTCATCGCGTATTTTTTTAACTTCTCATACACCATATAGTTAATAGTTCCCGGCGGATAAGTCCCATCTTCCTTTTTCTCGCCGAACGCAATTCCTGTCAGTATTTCCATACCCTCATCTATTGTCTTTACTGCATAAACATTGAATTCGCCTTTCCCAACCGCTTCAACAACCTGATCGTTAAGATTGAGATTTCTTATGTTCCGATACGGAATTATTACCCCATGGGTGCCATCAAGCCCTCGCAGCTTGCACAGTTCAAAAAATCCCTCGATTTTTTCATTAACACCACCGATTGGCTGTATCTCACCTTTTTGATTTACAGAACCGGTTACTGCAATACTTTGTTTTATGGGTACTTCCGCGAGGCTTGATAAAATTGCATAAAGCTCGGCACTTGATGCACTGTCTCCGTCAATACCGTTATATAACTGCTCGAAGCACAAACTTGCCGTAAGGGACAGCGGCATATCCTGTGCGTATTTTTCTCCTATATATCCGCCTAATATCAAAACCCCTTTTGTATGAGTGGTTCCGCTCATTTCAACTTCTCTTTCGATATTTACTATTCCTTTGCCGCCCATAAAGGTATTTGCGGTTATCTTTGAAGGCTTTCCAAAGCAATAATCACCCGTGTCAAGTATGCTAAGACCATTTATCTCTCCAACAGCTTCCCCTTCGGTATCTATGATTATTGCCCCATCCTTTATCAACTCCAAAAGCTTCTTGTCATACTTATTGGATCTATAAATCTTCTCTCTGATCGCCTTTTTCACATGTTCCGCTCTTACCTCACTGTTTCCTTCAATCCGAGCCCATGCCGATGACTCGCACAATATCTCAACAATATCGTTGAACCTAGTGGACAGCTTGCTTTGATCCTCAACAAGGCGCGAGCTGTACTCCACCACTTTAGCAACCCCTGTATTGTCAAAATGGGGTGTGTGTTCTCTTCGACAAAAGGAGCTTATAAATTGAGCAAGTTTTTCAGTGTTTTTTTCATTTCTCTCCATTTCTGCATCAAAGTCTACCTTAATCTTAAACAGCTTTTTAAAATCCTCATCAAATTGATAAAGGGCCTGATGCAAATACTCACTTCCTACTAAAATCACCTTTACCTTCAATGGAATAGGCTCAGGCTTTAATGCAGAAACAGCCACAAGTCCCATTTGCTCCTTAATATTCTCAATTGTAATCTGCCGGGTTTTTAGAACTCTTTTTAGTGCTTCCCAGGACTGCACATTGTTTAAAACATCCTTCGCTTGAAGTATTAGGTAACCTCCATTAGCCTGATGAAACAATCCGGCTTTAATCATCGTATAATCGGTGGTCATGGTTCCGAACTCATTTTCATATTCCAGCTTGCCAAGGAGATTATAATAGGTAGGATTGAAATCCACAATAACGGGAGCACCTTCGAGGGCTGAGTTATCCACCAGTAAATTTACTTTATATTTATCCGTCGGTGATGCATCATTGCCTCTTAACCATGGTATTATTATCTGCTGTTCTTCCGTCAGCTCTTCCTCCCTGAAATCACTGAGATTTTTAAGAATATCTTCCTGAACGTTTTCTAAATAGCTGATAATTTTCTTATAATCCTTGTATTTTTCTTTCATATCATTTATCTGCATGCCTACAGCGAACAATGCAATTTTATTTTCCCATTCGGTAACCCTTTCTTCCGCTTCCTTCTCCACATTTTTAATCTTTCTTATTATGTCAAGGGTCTCAAGTTGAACAATATTTGACTTTTCCGTAATTTCCTGCTTAATCTTCTCATCTAGTTCCCCATATTCTTCCTCAGTTATTGTCCTTCCTTCAATCACCGGTAAAAAGTATATGCCTGCATTTGTTGTTTTTACTTTAAACCCCTGCTTTTCTGCGTCTTCGTTTAATTCTTCCAAAAGTTCTGCTCTTTTTATCTGAAACTCCTTTGCTATCGCCGTCTTCTCCCTCTCATAATCCTCACTGTCAAAAGCCCGGGAAATTTCGAGCTGCAACACCTTTATAAAATCCTCCATATCCTTTTGAAATACCTTACCTAAACCTGCGGGTAAATTAATGGCTTTAGGCTGATTTGGATTTTCAAAATTATATACATAGCACCAGTCATCCGGCACCTTTGATTCCTTTGCAATCTTTTTCACATAATTCAAGGCATAGCTGGTCTTTCCCGTACCAGTCATGCCACTCATAAAAATATTATAACCCCGCGTATCTATTTTAAGGCCAAATTCCATCGAACGAACAGCACGCTCCTGACCAATAATGTCCTCAAGGGGTTCCAGTTCCGAAGTATTGGTAAAATTCAGAGTACTTGGGTCACATTCCTTTCTGAGCTTATTAGCAGACAAACCTTTGATTTGTGGCATACATTTTCCCCCTTTAAACCAGCTATTTGAAGTCCTTAGACAATAGTATTATCATAGACTCATCTACATTAAAATCCTTTTGTTCCCAGTCGGATTTCATTTTTCACAATTAATATTTTATTTCGGAATTTAAACTTGAAATATTTAACCTTATAATAAACCAGTTGTGCTTCCTTGAATTCTCACATGATCACTACAGATTCTTAAAGCTTTATTCTTAAGGTATTATATTTCTACTCTGATATGTCAAAATCCTCTAAAATTTTTCTATTTATTTTCCTTCCACATTATTATTGCATCTTCACCATTATCCGAGTAATATGCCTTTCTGAATCCTTCCACCACAAAACCATGTTTTTTGTACATGTTCTGGGCAGCAATATTGCTTCTTCTTACTTCTAAGGTCATTCTCCCTATACCTTCTTTTTCGGCTATAAGTATAAGATTTTTAACCAGTTTATCTCCTATGCCCTGTCTCCGGTATTCCGGGTGAACTGCTATATTTGTAATATGCCCCTCATCGCAAACCTTCCACATTCCAGCATAACCCACAACCCTTCCCTTCACCCTTGCAATAATATATTTTGCAAACTTGTTTTTTGTTACTTCCTCCATCAGGGCATTTTTCGACCAGGGAATTGTAAAGCTTGATTTTTCTACAACCATAACACCATCAATATCTTCAATTTTCATACGGGATATTACAATACCGTCAAAAGTCATTAATTCTCACCTTTTTATCCTTTGCACAGCTTTTTTTCGTATTCTCTTTCCGCTTGGGATTTTCTAAGATAGAAGGGCACCATTTCAAAACTGTTTTCAAGTTCTCCCTTGGCTGCCTTTAAATAAGCGATATGTGCAACAGAGGAAGCCCTCTGAAGCCTTAAACTCCCGGGAGCAAATACACAGTCATCTCCCAGCTCTTTTTTCAGGAATCCTTCATGCAGCTGCACGGCATCACCGGCAAAAACAACTTTTTTACCCGCATCCTTTATAATTTTGACCAACTCCGCCACCGGTATTCCCATGTAATCGGTTATTCTCTCCTGAAAATTCCCCTTCCAGTCATACAAAGCAGTATACACCTGGTTGTTTCTCGCATCCATCATAGGACATACGGTATAACTGCTCATTGGAATATTATATGCTATGGCATCCAGCGTAGGTACACTGACCACCGGCTTATTAAGTGCATACGCCATAGCCTTTATGCTGGTAACCCCAATCCTTAGCCCCGTAAATGAACCCGGTCCCGTCGATGCCGCAAAAACATCCATATCTTCCGGAGCCAATTCCAAATCGTCAAGGATTTGTTTTACCATGGGCATAAGGGTCTGGGAATGGGTTTTTTTATGGTTTAACATATACTCCCCCAAAAGTTTTTCGTCCTCCATTACAGCAACAGCCGCCACCATTGCCGACGAATCCAGTGCCATTATTTTCATTGTCTCTTTTCCTCTCCTGCCATCAGCTTTTTTTCATACTCAGAATATCTCTCGCCGTTAAACTCTATTTGAATGACCCGGGCATCGATTCCCTGAGCCAAGTCTTTTTTTATTGTGATCCATATGTTTTCATAAGGAAGCAGGTCTTTGATTAAATCCGCCCACTCAATCACCACTGTTCCATCACCGTATAAGTATTCCTCAAACCCGATTTCATACATTTCCTCAGGGTCAGAAATCCTGTAAACATCAAAGTGATAGAAGGGTATTGTGCCTTCTTCATATTCATTGACTATAGTGAAGGTAGGGCTTGTTATAGGCTCATCAATGTCTAGGGCTTTTGCAATTCCCTTCGTAAGTATGGTCTTGCCGGTACCCAGTTCTCCTGTAATACAGACAATATCGCCTTTTTGGAGAAAGCTTCCCAGCTTCCTTCCCAACTCAATTGTCTCTTCCTGTGAAAACGTTCTAATCTCTTTCATTTTTGTTCCTTTCGTAAACCACTTTACCATCGATAATTGTATTCACTACTTTTGACCTTATTTCAAAAGGGTGTCCATCAAATATGGCAATATCCGCATCCTTACCCGGTTCAATACTTCCCACCCGGTCATCTATGCCCGTAATCTCAGCAGCGTTTATAGTTATAGCCTTCATTGCCTCGGCTTCATCCATGCCTTCCCTCACCGCCATGGCAGCAGCTAAAACTAGGTATTGAACAGGCATGCAAGGATGATCGGTCATAATCGCAACCTTTACCCCTGCCTTAGAAAGGACACCGGGAGTAGTGAGGCTTAAATTCCTGAGCTCGATTTTAGATCTGTCGGTAAGGTATGGACCAACAATTGCCGGTATTCCCTCTTCGCTTAAAATATCCGCAATAAGATTTCCTTCTGTGCAGTGTTCGATGGTCATTTTCAAATCAAACTCTTTTGCTATCCTGATAGCCGTCAGAATGTCATCAGCCCTGTGTGCATGAGCTTTGATGGGTATTTCTTTATTTAGAACTCCCAAAAGTGCCTCCATTTTAATGTCATAATCAGGCTTGTCATTTTCTTCCTTATCCTCGTTGTATTCATCCAGCATTTCCTTATATTCCAAGGCCTTAAGCAAGCTTTCCCTTAAAATAGCGGCTGTAGCCATCCGGGTAGTAGGAGCCATCTTTCTTTCGTTGTACACAACCTTGGGGTTTTCACCGAAAGCAACCTTTATTGCCACAGGACTTTTTACGACCATGTCCTCTATTCTCCTGCCATAGGTTTTAAGTGCCGCAAACTGCCCTCCGATGACATTAGCACTGCCGGGACCGGTAACCACGGTTGTAACACCGTTTTGATAGGCCTCAACAAAGGCCCGGTCCAGATGGTAAACAGCATCTATTGCACGAAGGTGCGGAGTAACGGGGTCTGTCATTTCATTGCCGTCATCCCCTTCAAAACCCACCGAATCCTCCCACATTCCCACATGACTATGGGCATCAACAAGACCGGGAAGTACATATTTATTTTTTGCATCAATGACGCTTAAATTGTCTGAATTTAAAATCTCCTGTTTTAGTCCCGTAGGATATTCTCCCACCTCAACTATTTTTCCCGCATCGATTAAAATATAACCGTTTTTATAATTAGTGCCTGTCATTGTAATTATACTACCGTTTTTTATAAGCAGCATGTTTACCTCCAACAAGATAAATATTATTCCACAAAGCATATTTTATTATATTGTTGCAGCAATTACAATAAAGAAAAAGTGCAGTTAATATGTGAGCATGAAAAAAGCTGTCTAAAGAGTTTTGAATTAGTAAAACACTCTGACAGCCCTATCTATAAATTGTATATTAAATCCTATCTTCTCCGGTTGTATTATCCTTATATCTCAAGTTGCCTGCATTATTATAATGATACATTAGTTTCCGAACAGTTCTTTGATATATTGTCTTCCACTATCTTGCCATCTACAAGTAAAATGTTTCTCCTGCAATACGACGCAACATTTTTATCATGGGTAACAATAACTATTGTTTTTCCTTCACTGTTGATATTTGTAAGTAGCTCCATTATTTCTTGCCCCGTTTTCTGATCCAGTGATCCTGTAGGCTCATCTGCGAGAATTATGTCCGCATCACTTGCCAAAGCCCTGGCTATTGCCACTCTTTGCTGCTGGCCTCCCGATATCTCTGTCGGTCTTTTATTTGCAAGATTTGCAATACCCAATTTGTCCAGATAGTGCATTATTATTTCTTTTTTTTGGCTCCGGCTCATTCTTCTATGGCAAAGAGGAAGTTCTACATTGTGATAAACACTGTAATTATTAAGAAGTGCAAAGTTTTGGAATACAAAACTGACATCTCTGTTTCTGATTTGGCTGAAGTTACGGCGTTTAAGTTTGCTCACATCTCTTCCTTTAAGAATATATTGTCCGGAAGTCGGAGTATCCATACACCCAATTATGTTAAGAAGAGTTGATTTTCCGGAACCTGAAGGTCCCATCACGGAAATACAGTCTCCTTTACAAATGTCAAGGCTTACTTTATTGAGTGCAACAACCTTCGATTCTCCTTTTCCATATATCTTTACAATTTCTTTTAAGCTTAGTATGAAATCCATTTTTATTCCCCCCCTGTAAGTTCTTTCGGTTCCAGTTTTGTTATCCTTCTTATTGGGAAAATGCAAGAAACTACGCATACTACCAGCGATATTACTAATACGGCTGCATAAACCCAAATATTTATATCTTTCATGCTGAGCATCAGGAAATTAATAAGCCTTTTTGAATTTGCCATAATGCAAGATGTGAAAAATGCTAAAATAATTATAATAAATATCTCAGAACAAAAGATTCTCATTATATGTTTTGTCTCTGCACCGCATGCCATCCTGATTCCAATTTCCCTCTTGCTGATGTTGATACCGTATACAATTAAAGACGACAACCCAAAAACCGCAATAACGGAAAGGAAAAGTATTGAAAAAAGCATTAAATAGTATTGTTCTATAAGATTTCCCCTTGTGTTGGCAAAAAACTCATTAAAAGTATATATTCCCACCGAAATTCCGTATTTTTTTGCCACTTCCCCTATTTTAGACTCCAATTCGCTGTCAAAGGGTTCCTTGCTGATAAGATAATTATTCGCTAAAACCGTTCCCTCAAAAGTTGCACCGATATAAGTATCCGGCTGGTTCGTCAGCACTATTATGAAATTGTCAATATTGACTATCTCGTCACTAAGGCCATAATTCGCGGAAAACCATTTGCTGCCTTTGTCCAGTATTCCCACGACCCTGCACTTAAATATTTCATTATCGGATATGAAAGTATCCCCTATATCAAAAGCGTGCTTATAGCCATAGCCCAATATGACAGGTTTAAAACCGTCACTTTCAAAAAAGCTACCGTCAGGCATTCCGCCTTCTAAAAAAGTATTGGGAAGCAAACTGCCAAACAGTTCATAGTCCACCGAAAGGATTTCTGCCATAAGGTATTTTTTTTGCCTTGGTATGAGCTTTCATCAACTCTCTGCCCGCTTTTTTTAAATTCCTTATCTCTTCATCCACCGCTCTTTCCACGGCCTCAACAAAAGCCTTGTTATCTCTGAGGGAAGTAAACGCAGTACTATAATAAAAATAATTACCCAGCACGCTTACCTCATCCATGCTCTTTACTTCGGACAAAAAATCTGCCCCATCCTTGCAAATCTCTTTTGAACTGCTTACTGTATTGAAAATTAATTGACAGCTTTTATCAAAATCGGCTTTTATATACCGTCTTTTTTCATTTTCATTCTTAAAAACATTTATACAAGAGCTGACCAGAGAAAAAGCAATAAAGAAAATAAGTGAAAACTGCAGCCAGACCAGCAATAAAGAAACTTTTTTCCTGTTCATTGAATGAACAAGAGCCCTTAATATATACAATTGAACCTCCCCCTTTAATTTTTAACTTCTCAAGGCTTCAATGGGCTGTACCGCCAAAGTCTTGAAACTTACGAATATTACAGTGGTAACCGTTAAAATAAATGCAGAAACCAGGGATAGCAAGAAAGCTTCCAGCAGGAAAACTTCCGGAAGGCTTACAAAAGACCCCAGCACCTTAAAACTTAGAAAATGAATAAGAACCGCAAAAACCGCAGCTATTGAAAACAGCAAAAGCATTTGCTTAAAAATCATGCTTAAAATATTCCCTTCGGAATGTCCAAAGGCTTTCCTTACGCCAATTTCAAAATTCCTTTGAGACACCCAGTTCATCGCAATGTTTATTGAATTTATCAGGGAAACTATAAAAAATATGTATATGATATAATTGTCAGGATATTTTGGAGAAATAGCATCCAAAAAAGTCTCTTTTTTTTCAACTATTTTTCTTGCTTCCATCAGATTAATACCTACTTCAGAAAACAAATTTTTAAGGCTTTCCAGCTGTTTTTCAATATCTCCCGACCTGCTGTAAAGGACCAGTTGTATATAACCGGAAAATACATTGCTCTTTTCCTTATCGGGGACGGATGTTATTGGAAAATAGGCAGCACTATCCCAAACCGACTGTTTATTTTTATAACCGATTATGCCTATAACCTCATACCTTGTTCCCGATATTTCCACATATTTTTTTCATTTTCCTCTATAAGATTTAACTCTCTGTTTTTTCCCACAAGAGCAACCCGGTCTTTGTTTTTTATATTTTCATAAGAAAAATATTTGCCTTTCAAAATGGGAAACAAGCCTTTGTCACCCTTATATATATCAGGATACACTCTCGGTACCACATCTTCGGCAAAAGAAGCAGGCATATTCATATTTGCAACATAAAGCCCGCTGCCGTCATAAAGAATATCATAAAGTTTATCCCAAAACTCATCATTTATCTTTCCGTTTGTCTGAATCATCAGTTCATACTGTCCCACATCTCCCAATTCATACCTTGTATTCAAAAGCTGTTGTTTTGCAATGGAACTGCTTATGCCGATAGAGGTCACAAGCATCGATACGAAAACCCCTGCAATAAAGAAAAAAGTAGAAGTCCTAAAGCCTTTTGCAAATAAATTTTTAATAATACTCACCTTTTTTTGCACCCCCATTTTTAAAGTGGGCAAATGCCTTTTAGGCATTTGCCCACAAACTATTTATCAAAAATTCTGGAAGCTTCCTGCATTATATCGATAATCGGCAAATGTTGTGGACATACATCCTCACATTGCCGGCAAGAAATGCAATCACCGGCTCTGCCGCTTTTGTCCACCAAATTACCGTAGAAAAAGTGAGGTCTTGCATCTTCTCCATACAGACGCAAAGTATTTAAAGCACTTATTACATCCGGAATACTGATTTTTTGGGGACATCCGTCACAGCAGTATCTGCATGAAGTACATTGTATGACGGATGCTTTTGCCATAGCTTTTGTTACTTCATCAAGAACTTCCCTCTCTTTATCGCTTAGGGGCTCAAAGTTAGAAAAGGTCTTTATATTATCGTTAAGCTGTTCTTCATTTGACATGCCGCTCAGTATCGTCATAATACCATCCAAAGAGCCCACAAAACGAAATGCCCAAGAAGCAATACTTTTGTCGGGTTGCAGCTTTTTCATCATAGATTCAAGCTCCAAAGTGGTGCTTGCAAGCATACCTCCCTTGACAGTCTCCATTACAATGATGGGCATATTATGTTCCCTGAGTATTTCATACAGCTTGCCGGAATGAACAATAGGGCTGTTCCAGTCTGCATAGTTTAGCTGGATCTGTACAAACTCCACTTCTGGATGCTCGGAAAGAATCTTCTTTAATAGTGTTGGGGAGCCATGAAAAGAAAATCCCAAATGCTTTATCTGCCCTTTTTCTTTCTTTTCCATTGCCCATTCAAAGCAGTTATACTTAATATATATGTCATAATTGTTTCCCTCTTCTATGCTATGAAGCAGGTAGAAATCAAAATAGTCTACCCCTGCACGTTCAAGCTGTTCTCTGAATATACGGTCACAATCCTCAGCCTTTTTAATTTCCCATGCGGGAAGCTTTGTTGCAAGATAAAAGGAATCCCTTGGATAACGCTTAACAACAGTTTCCCTTACTGCAACTTCAGATTTTCCTCCATGGTACACATAGGCGGTATCAAAGTAGTTGAAACCCTTTTCCATATAGATATCCACCATCTTACATACCTGTGGCATGTCTATTTCACCGTCTTTTTCCGGAAGACGCATCAGTCCGAACCCCAGCTTTGGCATCTTATTTAAGTCAATAGCCATTTGATTTCCCTCCATACAAAAATTTTATATCGTTATATTAATTCCTTGTCTTGTGATTCACAATATTTTATTCTTATCTATTAACTATCCTCTTGCCTTTGCAGTCTATTTATATACCATAATACTTATTATACAATAAAAATATGATTTATTAAAACACTCCGTTGCGTCGGATGTATTAATAAATGTAAAGGTTTGCTTCACAATGTTTCTCCTTACACTTGATGAATATGCTTGTCAATAATTTAAATTTGGGATTGTAAAAAGCGTCCGATTGATATACAACCTGACGCGGGAGTTTGACCACGGTAAAAGCATGAACCCATCTCCTGCCAATACTCTCACAAGAGAGTTTTTTAAAATGCCATTTCAGCATTTAATATTCAGGCAAGAAAATCATTTT
>JGI24709J26583_10003915_pt1 | contig 11474 bp, 9 predicted proteins | sample BioPla2DNA1_FD_26583 | JGI IMG/M metagenome (IMG submission 26583) | reverse complement strand
CTATGACAGATATATCAGCGGTAAATGGGAAAACAGATTTACGGTTAATTCAATTGGCGGAAGTAAAGAAATTGACACAAATATTGCCATAGAAGGAGCAACAATTAAGAAGGTTGTCCTGTCTCCTTTGGGTATTAATTTTGTAGCTCAGGGAGAGCCCATTGATAAAGAAAGCCAGCAATTACCGATGTATGATTTTGATGTAATAATTCATTATGAAAACGGGGAATCTGAAAAACCGTATACTGTAATGTACTATGCTGAGCCAGGACAGTACAATATAAAATATGTCAGCTCTGAATTAATAGATGTTGAGAAGGTAACATCAGTTTCCATAAACGGTGAATTAATAGACTTTAGCCAATAAGGGACAGAATGTTGATTTTCATGTTTATTTGAATATCAACTGAACCAAAACCATATAAACTGCCGTACCTAAGCCGATACTCAACAGCGTATTGTTCTTCCACAGATGAAGAGCCGCAACACATAAAACTGCCAGTGCCTCAGGGATACCATAGGGGCTTGATATAAAGGAAACATTTCTTAAACAGTAAACCACCAGTAAACCCATGGCTGAATAAGGAAGAACCTTTCCCAGGTATAGAATATATCTGGGCGTTTCTTTATTCTCAGGAAAGAGGATAAAGGGAATCCCTCTTGTAATATGTGTTGCCACAGCTATAACAGCTATTAAAATCAATGATTGAGTAGTTGTAAGAACCATATACTAAAATCCTTCCTCAATATTCTTCTTAAATACGGTTAAGGCCAGCACAATCAATGCCATAGAAGGTATAATAAAGTTATCAGGCCCGAATATCAAAAGGCATATTACCGATACTGCCACGCCTGTAATTGCAGGGATATGCTTCTTTTCAGCTTTCCATTGGTTTATAAAAATCACTACAAACAGGGCGGTCATGACAAAATCAATGCCCATGGTATCAAAAGCGAACAATGACCCAATAAGGCCGCCAACGGCTGAAGCAATTACCCAATACATCTGATTAAGCAGGGTTATAAAGAACATGAACCAGGTTTTATCAATTCCCTCCGGTGGCTCTGTTGAGCATAAAATGGAGTAGGTTTCATCGGTTAATCCTGCTATCAGATACGGCTTTAACCTTCCTATGCCTTTAAAGTTTTTTAACATAGAGACTCCATAGAATAAATGTCGTGCATTTACTATAAGAGTAATTAAAAATGCATTGATGGGATTAAATGCTACGGTTAACAAATTTACTGCTATAAACTGCATGGACCCGGCATAGATGAAGAAGCTCATCAGAATTGCCCATCCAAAATGATAGCCCTTGCTGTTTAATAATATACCAAAAGCTGCTCCTAAAAAAAGATAACCTGTCATAACAGGAATAGTATGCGGAAAAGCGGCTTTTAGTGCCTTTAACTTATGGCGCACGATAAGTTCCCCCTAATGCATAACAATAAAAATAATATTAAATATTTACTATATACATTTTAAAGGAATACTGCAAGAGGGGGGAGCAGCGAAGAGTCTTATTAATCCTATGTCGCCTTCCATTCTGAGTGCTGCGCATCGCTCCATCCTCCGTCATTCTGAGCGTCAGCGAAGAATCTTTCGCGTTGACACAAAAGATCCTTCGACTCCACTTCGTTCCGCTCAGGATGACAATTAGAGAGAACTGCGCATCAAGGATGACACTTAAATAGGCAGTTTCGAAAAAGCGGCTTCATCCCCGATAACAGTAATATTATTATGAAGCTGCAATATTGATGCGGGAACCTCATGCGTTACCGGACCGAAGAAGGCTTTCGCAACCATCTCAGCCTTTCTTTCACCAGATACCACAAAAAGAATTTTTTTCGCATGCATAATAGCTTTGATACCCATTGTATATGCTAGTCTTGGTACGTCTTCCTTTTTTTCAAAAAACCGTTTATTGGCTTCAATGGTATCATCGGTAAGAGTGGTGCAGGCAACCTCCAGCTCAAATGGGGTACCCGGCTCATTAAAGCCTACATGTCCGTTATTTCCCATACCCAGTAGCTGCAGGTCGATTCCTCCAAGTGAACGAATGATTTGTATGTAATCTGTAACAGCTTTTTCCGGATCTTCTTCAAGACCATTGGGCACATATGTATTTTCGATTGGGATATTGACTTTGCTAAATAAATATTTGTTCATGAAATATCTGTAGCTCTGTGGATGGTCACCACCAAGACCTTTGTATTCGTCAAGATTGACTGTTTTTATTCTGGAAAAATCCAAATCTCCTTTTTCATATCTTTCAACTAAAATATTATATAGACCAATTGGGCTAGAGCCTGTTGCAAGACCAATAACGCTGTCAGGTTTAATCAAAATCTGAGCAGAGACAATGTTTGCAGCTTTTCTGCTCATATCATCATAATCCTTTGCCCTGATTATTTCCATTAGAATACCTCCAATCAGATTCTGTAAAGAATTCTCTAAACAATTATACATCAATCATTGAAATAATATATATTTTTTTTGCAATATTTTTTACACTGTGTTTGCCAATGTTAGCCAGCCTATATATAATGTAATTATATTTGAAATAATATAGAAAAATATAATAGGGTGAATATATGGAAGCTAAAAAAATATCCGATTCAATGATAGAAATGCGGGAGCTGGTACTTCCAAATGATGCGAATATTCTAGGAAATCTGTTAGGAGGAAGACTTCTGCATTGGGTTGATGTAGCGGGGGCTATGGCTGCATCACGACACGCCAAATCAATTGTGGCCACTGTTTCCATTGACAGTGTGGAATTCAAACATCCTGTCAAAGTCGGGGAAATGATTTTATTAAAAGCCAGGCTTACCTGGGTTGGCAGAACCTCTATGGAGGTTTTGGTGGAGGTTTGCTCAGAAAACTATTTATCAGGGGAAACAATTTTTACTAACAGAGCATATATCACTTTTGTTGCAGTGGATGAAAACAATAAACCTGTTCCTGTGCCCGGACTGATTCTTGAAACCGAAGAGGAAATCAGGGAAAACAAGGAAGCCATCAAACGCCGTGAACAAAGGCTCTTAAGACGGAGCGCATCAGGGATGCCCAACTGCTGACAAACAGTACGATATTTCGTCTGCCCATTGGGGAGGAAGGTACATTATTTGCACATCTTAAGTATCAATGTTATCAGGGATACCAGGAACCAACCATTACACTTTTATTGACAACTTGTAACCCAATGGTTACAATTACATCTATGAATTAAAGGGGCAATGTTTCTCTATATTTTGCGGAGTATAGTGGAACACCGATAGGAGTTGAAGCAATATGCCTATTCAGGCACCTAGAGGAACCAGAGACATCTTGCCGGATGATATAAACCAATGGAATTATGTTGAAAAAGAATTTGCACTTGTTTGTAAAAAATTCGGATACAAAGAAATTCGCCTTCCTGTATTTGAATATACAGAGCTTTTTCAGCGGGGAGTCGGCGATACCACTGATGTAGTTCAAAAAGAGATGTATACTTTTGAAGATAAAGGCGGACGAAGTATTACTCTAAGGCCGGAAGGAACGGCTGGTGTGGTCAGAAGCTATATAGAACACGGGATGTCTTCATTACCACAGCCGGTAAAACTTTTTTATCAGATTACTGCCTACAGATATGAAAAAGTCCAGAAAGGCCGTTATCGGGAGTTCCATCAGTTTGGTGTAGAGCTTTTGGGTGCTGCTGATCCGGCTGCTGATGTTGAAGTGATATCAATGCTTTCGCTGTTTTTTAACAGGCTTGGTATAAAGAATTTAAAGCTCAATTTAAACAGCATAGGTTGTCCTGAATGCAGAAGTGCATACAATGAGCTTTTAAAGAGCTATCTTGCAGACAAAATCGGGGATATGTGTGACACCTGCAAGACACGTTATGGTAGAAATCCCATGCGTATTTTGGATTGCAAAGAGGAGTTGTGCAAAAAGAAACTCATAGATGCGCCGGCTCTTTTAGACCATATTTGTGATGATTGCCGGGAACACTTTAATCAGGTGACCAAAAAACTTGATACAATTGATATTCATTTCGATATAGACAAGAATATAGTACGGGGTCTTGACTATTATACAAGAACTGTGTTTGAGTTTGTGTCAGAAAACATAGGAACCCAAGGCACAGTCTGTGGCGGAGGCCGTTATGACGGTTTGGTGGAAGCCTGTGGCGGAGCCCCAACACCGGGAATAGGATTTGCTCTTGGAGTGGAGCGGCTTCTGCTTGAAATGAACAGCCAGGGAATAGAGTTTCCTATCCCTGAGACACCTGATATTTACATTGGAGCAATAGGTGAAAAAGCAGGACCCGTAAGTGAGAAATTAGCCTGGCAGCTGCGTAACAATAATATATACTGTATAAAAGATATTATGGGCAGGAGTGTAAGAGCCCAGATGAAATATGCCGATAAACTGGGAGTTCGTTATTCGCTTATTCTGGGGGATAATGAAATCGAAAGCAATAAAGCCCAGCTTAGGGACATGAAAACCGGAGAGGTTAAGGATATCAGCCTGGACACCCTTATTGACAGACTGGTAAAGAATAAAGGCTGACACACTTTGGAGGATTCTTTATGGAAAATATACAAGGGATGAAAAGAACTCATAGATGCGCAGAACTGACTGTCGCCGATGCCGGCAAGGAAGTTGTATTAATGGGTTGGGCTCAAAGAAGAAGAGATTTGGGAGCCCTGATTTTTATCACATTAAGAGATAGAAGCGGTATCATGCAGGTGGTTTTCAACAGCGAGACCGATCCTGAGCTGCATGAAAAAGCTTTTCAGGTCAGAAGTGAATATGTATTGGCAGTGAGAGGAACCCTGGCCCTCAGAAGTCCTGAGGCCATAAATAAGAATATGCCTACAGGAGAGCTGGAGGTTATCGCAACAGAACTCAGAATTCTGAGTAAGAGTGAAACGCCTCCATTTCATATTGAAGAGGATTCCCACGCCAATGAAGTATTAAGACTTAAATACAGATATCTGGACTTAAGAAGGCCGGATCTCCAGAAAATTCTTATGCTGCGGCACAGAGTTGCAAAACTTGCCCGGGACTATTATGACGAAAACGGTTTTTATGAGATTGAGACACCCGTGCTTGGAAGAAGTACCCCGGAAGGGGCCCGGGACTATCTTGTCCCCAGCCGTGTTCACCCGGGGAAATTTTACGCACTTCCCCAGTCTCCTCAGTTGTTCAAACAACTTCTGATGGTGGCCGGGTATGACCGTTACATGCAAATTACCAAATGCTTCAGGGATGAGGATTTAAGAGCTGACCGCCAGCCTGAGTTTACCCAGATTGACCTTGAAATGAGCTTTGTGGATGTAGAGGATGTTATAAAGGTAAACGAAGGCTTTATACAGAGATTGTTTAAACAGCTTCTGAATATTGATATGCCGGTGCCGTTTAAAAGGCTCAGCTTCAATGAGGCTATGGCCCGTTATGGTTCTGACAAACCCGATACCCGTTTCGATATGGAGCTTATTGATTTATCAGATGTAGTCAAAGATTCGGGATTTAAGGTTTTCAGTGATACTATAGCCAGTGGCGGAAGTGTTCGTGCCCTAAATGCCAGAGGCGGCGGATCATTTTCGAGAAAAGAAATAGATGCTTTGGGAGAGGTAGTTAAAACCTATAAAGCAAAAGGCCTTGCATGGATTGTTGTGGAAGAAGACAGCCTGAGGTCCCCTATTGCAAAGTTCTTATCAGAGGAAGAAAAGAGTAAGATATTAGAGCGGACAAAAGCCGAAAAGGGAGATTTGCTTCTGTTTGTGGCTGACAAGGATGAGATTGTTTTTGATTCCTTAGGCCATCTGCGGCTGCATCTGGGCGAAAAACTCAATCTTATAGACAAGAATCGTTATGATGTATTATGGATAACTGAGTTCCCGCTCTTTGAATGGGATGAGGAAGAAGAGCGCTGGGTTGCAAAGCACCACCCGTTTACTTCGCCTATGGATGAGGATATTGATTATCTTGATTCCGATCCTGCAAGAGTAAGGGCAAAAGCATATGATATTGTTATCAACGGCTATGAGGTAGGCGGAGGCAGTATCCGTATTCATAACCAGGAACTTCAGCAAAAGATGTTTAATTTAATAGGCTTTACCGATGAGCAGGCTAAGGAGCGCTTTGGCTTTCTATTAGAGGCCTTTAAGTACGGTACACCTCCTCACGGTGGTTTAGCTTTTGGACTGGACAGGCTGGTAATGTTACTTGCCAAAACCGACAATATCAGGGATGTCATTGCTTTTCCAAAGGTTCAGACTGCTTCGGATCTAATGACAAATGCTCCCGATATAGTTGATGATAAGCAACTTGAGGAGCTCTGTATCAAGACGGTGGAAAAAAGTGAATAAGAAATTATTTAACGAAATATTGTCATGGGTTTTGCATATTGCAATTGCTGCAGTATTGGGGGTTTCAGTGATAGTATTTCTGGGCCGGCTTACTATTGTAAACGGTAATTCCATGTCACCTACCCTCAAGAATCAGAATGTTATAATTATTGAGAGTATTACTCCTCGTTTCGGCACAATTCAACAGGGAGATATAGTGGTACTAAAAATACCCGAACTCTTGGAGGGGAAGCAGAAATATGCTGTGAAAAGGGTAATAGCCAAAGAAAACCAGCATATTGAGATACGTGACGGTAAAGTGTTTGTTGATGGAAGGCAGCTTGTTGAAGACTATATAAATAATGAAGAAACCCATATTGGAAATAACTTATATGCAGATATGACTGTGCCGGAAGGCTGTATATATGTTCTCGGAGATAACAGGATTCCTGAAAAAAGCAGAGACAGCAGAGTTTTTGGCCCGGTTAAAGAAGACCGGATTGTGGGAAAATGCTGGATCAGGATTTTTCCCTTCACCGAAGCAGGACGGGTAGAATAAAGATCCTTCGCTTTGCTCAGAATGGCAGTTGGTTTTGAGACAGCTGCTTTTTTTCTTGCTTTTTCCTGTTTTATGATTATCCGCTATGTTAGAATATAGTTATACTAAATATAGCCAGATTCTTGAGGTATTCTATGTTGAAACAAAGAATATCTCAAAGAACTAAACAAAGCCTTTACCATGTTCAGAATGGGCAATTTAATTCCACTTCTGAACAGCGCAAAGTAAAATCAAAAAACCTTACATATAACGATTAGAAACATGAGAGGAAGCACAACATGGACAAAGACGTTCTCAACAAAGCCCCGCTTTTAGAGGCGTTTAAAGATGTTATACAGAATAAAAAACTTGAAGAAGCATTTGCACGGGCTTGTATTACCGATCTTTGCTACTATAAATCAGACAAGAAAATGGAGCTTAATATAGAGTGCTGTGACTGTGTAAACCCTGCCCAGATTAAAGGTTTGGAAAAAGCCATTTCTGACAGTCTTAACATAAAAGTCAAAGTTCGTCCCGGTTTTAATACACCATTAAAGGATGAACTGGAGGATTGGCAAAAGGAGCTGCTACTGGCCAAAGTTAAGTCTGTTAAAAAGCATTTTCTACACTTTATTGAAGATGCTGAAATTAATCTTTCAGGCTCATACCTGAATGTTATTCTTAAGAATCAATCTTCATCCATTCTCATAGCCGCCGGAGTGGGCAATTGTATAGAGAAAGCCATGCTTGACCTGTTCGGAAAGGTGGCTACTGTAAAATTCATTGACTCCGAACAATGTGAAAAATTGGTTGATTATCTGGAAAAAAAGCAGGAAGAAGAAGCCCGTATTGTTTCTGAGATGATGTCATCCATTTCAGAGGATGCATCTAAACTTGCCAAAGAAAAAACACAGAATACACCTGAGCCCATAAAACAGACAGGTGCTGTCAAATACGGCTCCAGAAAGACCAGATCATCCAACAAAGATCCTAATCTCATATATGGCAGAGGAATAAAGGGCTCAGTTATAAAGATGAGTCAAGTGGATACCAACTCAGGCATGGTGACAATTCAAGGGCAGATTTTGAAGGCTGAAAAAAGATCTTTAAAATCCGGCAGAATTCTTTACACGTTTGATATAACAGATTTTACCTCATCCCTGACATGTAAGCTATTCACCAATGAGGAAGAATTGAAACTTATTTCGGAAAAGCTCACAAAAGGCCAATATGTGCGTTTAAGCGGAGAGGCACAGTATGATATGTATGCCAAGGAGCTGGTTATACTGGCCCGGGACATCCTCCTGGTAGAGGTAGAGACTACCATGCGAATGGATAATGCGCCGGTTAAGAGAGTAGAACTTCATTTACATACACAGATGAGCCAGCTGGACGCAATAAGCCCTGCAAAGGAATTAATCAAAAGAGCAGCCAAATGGGGCCATAAAGCGGTTGCCATAACTGATCACGGTGTAGTTCAGGCATTTCCTGAAGCTCAGGACGCGGTTAATGAGCTTAAGAAAAAACAGGATCAGGATATAAAAGTACTCTATGGTGTTGAAGCGTATTTTATCCCTAATGAAATATATAACAGCAAAGGTGAGCTGGACTATAAAAACTGTGATACATATCATGCGGTTATACTTGTAAAGAACCAGAAAGGCCTAAAAAATCTCTATAGAATTGTTTCGGAAAGCCACCTGAACTATTTTTACAAAAGACCCCGTATTCCCAAATCACTTTTCGAAAAGTACCGGGAAGGGCTTATTATCGGTAGTGCTTGTGAAGCAGGAGAACTGTTCCGGGCAGTTTATAAAGGAGCACCACAGGAAGAAATTGACCGTATTGCTTCATATTATGACTATCTGGAGATACAACCCATCGGTAACAACGCCTTTATGATACGACAGGGTGATGTAGCTGATGAAGAAGGGCTTAGGGAGCTGAACCGCAGAATAGTAGAGCTGGGGGACAGGCTTAATAAGCCGGTTGTAGCAACTTGTGATGTTCATTTCATTGATCCTGATGATGCTATCTATCGGGAAATCCTCCAAAGTGGCCAGGGCTATAAGGATGCCTCGTATCAGGCGCCAATTTATTTAAGAACCACCCAGGAGATGCTGGAAGAGTTTGCTTATCTGGGCGAGGATAAGGCTTATGAGGTGGTTGTCACAAATACAAACCTTATTGCAGACAGTATAGAAGCAGTTCAGCCTATACCAAATGGTACCTTTCCTCCTAATATGGAAGGTGCAGAGGATGAGATTAAAACATTGAGTGAGAAAAGGGTAACCGAATTATATGGAAATCCACTGCCCCAACTTGTTCGTGCCAGAGTTGACAAAGAGTTGAATTCCATTATCAAAAATGGTTTTTCAGTAATGTATATGATTGCTCAAAAGCTGGTTATGAAATCCTTGGAGGATGGCTATCTGGTCGGCTCCCGGGGCTCGGTTGGCTCGAGTTTTATAGCATATCTTATAGGCATAACCGAGGTTAATTCTCTTCCTGCTCATTATCGATGCGGAAAATGTAAATACTCGGAGTTTTATGACAAGGATGCCAGTATAGGTTGCGGCTTTGATTTACCGGATAAAAATTGTCCCACTTGCGGAGAATCCCTCATCAAGGATGGCTATGATATTCCTTTTGAGACCTTTTTAGGCTTTGATGGGGATAAGGAGCCTGACATTGACCTAAACTTCTCTGGTGAATATCAGTCAAGAGCTCATAAGTATGCCGAGGAATTATTTGGCGAGGGGTATACCTTTAGAGCAGGCACCATTGCGACAATTGCTGATAAGACAGCCTACGGATTTGTAAAAAACTATCTGGATGAAAAGCAGATAATCGGAACGAGGGCAGAAATAGAACGTCTTTCCTCCGGGTGTACCGGGGTAAAAAGAACAACAGGTCAGCATCCCGGTGGGATTATGATTGTGCCTCATAACAAGGATATTTATGACTTTACTCCTATACAAAGGCCAGCCGATGATACCGGCTCAGAAATTATAACAACCCATTTTGATTATCATTCCATAAGCGGACGTATTCTCAAACTTGATATTCTGGGGCATGATGACCCAACGGTAATACGTATGCTGGAGGACATAACAGGTGTGGATGCCACCACCATACCCATAGGAGAGAAAAGGACGATGGGTATCTTTTCAGGAACAGAACCCCTGGGAGTGAGTCCGGAAGAGATTAACAGTTCTGTAGGAACCTTTGGGGTCCCCGAATTTGGAACTAAATTTGTTCGCCAGATGCTTGTGGATACTAAACCTACTAAATTTGCTGAACTGATACGTATTTCAGGGCTGTCTCACGGCACCGATGTATGGTTGAATAATGCCCAGGAATTAGTAAGATCAAATACTGCAACATTGTCAAACGTTATATGTACCCGTGATGATATTATGATCTATCTGATACAGAACGATTTACCTCCGTTAGCCGCGTTCAAGATTATGGAAAGTGTTCGTAAGGGCAGAGGCCTGACACCGGAATATGAAGAGTTGATGGTTGAAAAGGGAATACCTCAATGGTATATTGAGTCCTGTAAAAAGATAAAATACATGTTCCCGAAAGCCCATGCTGCAGCCTATGTAATGATGGCGTTTCGTATAGCCTGGTTTAAGGTTTACTATCCCGAGGCATTTTACGCAACGTATTTTTCAGTCAGGGCTGACAGTTTTGATGCAAATATTATTTCGAAAGGTATGGATACAATTATCAGAACTATCGAAGATATAGAACACAAGGGTAAAGCAGCCACAAACAAGGAAAAGGATTTGCTGACAGTATTGGAGGTTGCAAGAGAGATGTATGCCCGGGGTATAAAATGTCTGCCGGTGGATTTATATAAATCCGATGCTACACGGTTTCTGATTTGCGATGACGGCATACTTCCTCCTTTCACTGCATTGCAGGGTTTGGGAGCTGCTGCAGCCAAAAATATTGTTGAGGCAAGAAAAAGTGGGGAAGAGTTTATCTCCATTGAAGATTTTAAAATGAAATCCGGCGTTTCCAAGGCTGTGATTGAAATCCTTGACAATCATGGATGCTTTGAAGGCATGGCAGAAAGCAGTCAGTTGACTCTGTTTTAATAATATAGGGTATACTGTTAATATGACATACGGGTTGAATACACCATATAGAACCTTTATCCAATGTCATGCGTGCCGCTCAGGAATTTCATCCGGAAATTATTTGCGCCGCTCCGCAATCCATGCTCCGCTTCACGTATGACATCGGCAGCGGTTCCTCCGCGTTCCTCCATACTTAAATCCATTTATTGTGCGGGTATCGCGTGGGAATTCTGAAGGTCGCGAAGCGTAATGAAGATTCTTTTGAGTTGATGTTTAAGATCCTTCGACTTCGCTGCGCTACGCTCAGGATGACAATTAGGGGGCTGCGCTACGCTCAGGATGACAATTCCCGTGTCATTCTGAGCGGAGTCGAAGAATCTGTCGGCTGTCATTCTGAGCGGAGTCGAAGAATCTGTCGGCTGTCATTCTGAGCGAAGTCGAAGAATCTGCACGCTGTCATTCTGAGCGAAGTCGAAGAATCTGTCGGCTGTCATTCTGAGCGG
>JGI24709J26583_10003912_pt1 | contig 11485 bp, 8 predicted proteins | sample BioPla2DNA1_FD_26583 | JGI IMG/M metagenome (IMG submission 26583) | reverse complement strand
GTCTCCGACTCCTCGCAATGACACGAAGGGTTTTACCTTGCCCCGAATTTGTAGATGGTGATATGGTGATAGACCTCACCCGCTCTGAGAATGGGCGAGGGGAAGTGGGTATGCTTCATGGAATTTGGGAAGTACTGGGTTTCCAGGCACAGCCCGCTGTGTTTTTTATAATCTGCTCCTCCCTTTCCCTTTTCATTCAGGTGGTTGCCTGTATAGAACTGCACTCCGGGCTTGGTGGTGTAGACCTCCATAAACCGGCCGCTTTGAGGGTCATAAACTTCGGCGGCTTTTTCCGGTTCCTTCCCACTCACATCAAGAACAAAGTTATGGTCATAGCCGCTTCCAAACTTCATCTGTTCATCGTTCATGCATTCAAGCAGGCCCTTCCCGACGACCCTCATCTTTGTAAAGTCAAAAGGAGTACCTGCCACATCCCGGATCTCTCCTGTGGGCAGGCATTCACCGGATATAGGAGTGAACCTGCGGGCATTGATCATCAGTTCGTGATGGTAAATGGTGCCGGAATCATGACCGGACAGATTGAAATATGCGTGGTTAGTAAGGTTGACCACCGTATCCTTGTCCGATACCGCATGGTAGTCGATAACCAGCTCATTATTATCGCTAAGGGTATAGGTTACTGTTACATCCAGATTGCCCGGATAATTCTCTTCCATATCCGGGCTCAGATATTTCAGCCGGAGACTTTCCCGTCCGGAATCGCTGATTATTTCGGAGAACCATACCTTTTTATCAAAGCCCACGAGTCCGCCGTGGAGCTGGTTGTTTCCCTCATTGCTGTTGAGCTCATAAAATACATCGTTGATGGTAAAGGACGCATCTTCCAGCCTGTTGGCGTGACGTCCGATGATGGCGCCAAAGAATGGGTGAGGGCGGGTATAATCCTCAAAACTATCGAAGCCCAGTGTGATATCCTTAAGGTTTCCATCCCTGTCCGGTGCATGGAGTGATACTATAATGCCTCCGTAGTCCATGATTTCTGCCTTCATGCCGTTGTTGTTCACCAGTGAATAAAGATAAATATCCTGGTTATTAATTCTCCCAAAAGGTTTTTTGGTGATTTTCATGATGGTTTGCCTCCTTGGTGGATTTTTACAACTTCCGGTTACTATTATAACAAAACTGGTTAGTTGAGCATACTGAATATGGATAAACAGGATTGCATGAGAAGAACAAAGCGCATAATGCAGAATTTGGCGAATTATGTTTTACAGAAAGCGATATGTGTTCTATAATGTGATTGCCTGAATGATGAATTGTAAGTAGAAAATATCCCTTTGGGGGACATGCGGAGGATGTTATGATTCAAAAAACCTATTCTATCGGCGGCGAGCATGATATACCGGTGGGTCCTCTTGGGATCATCCCCATGCAGGGAACCCATGAACTCGCAATGCTGGTGAACAAGCACCTGGTAACAAAGAGGAAGAGCTTGTTTTCCGAGGAAAACAGTCTGAGTCAGCACTATTTGAAGGAATCCTATATAATTTCTGCATCCTGCCCCAGATTCAGTACTGGTGACGGTAAGGGTGTCATAAACGAATCTGTGCGCGGCTACGATATTTATATCATTTCGGATGTGGGAAATTATAGCTGCACATATAAGATGTTTGGCCAGGAATGCCGCATGAGCCCCGATGACCATTTTCAGGATATTAAAAGGATCATTTCTGCCATAGGCGGGAAGGCCAGAAGGATAAATCTGATCATGCCCCTGCTGTATGCGGGAAGACAGCATAAACGCGTCTCCAGAGAGTCACTGGACTGTGCCATAGCCCTTCAGGAATTTGAGGATCTTGGGGTGGAGAACATCATCACCTTTGATGCTCATGATCCGAGGGTACAGAATGCCATACCAATTAAGGGTTTTGAGAATATCCTGCCCACCTATCAGATAATAAAAGCTCTTGTAAGGAGCGAACCCGATCTTAGGATAGACAAATCCGGCATGATGGTTATCAGTCCCGACGAGGGCGGACTTTCCAGAAACATCTATTATGCCAACGTACTGGGTCTTGATCTGGGGATGTTCTATAAACGCCGTGATGTGACCAGGCTGGTTAATGGGAAGAACCCCATCATAAGCCATGAGTTCCTGGGCGATTCGGTTGAAGGGAAAAGCGTCCTGATCATTGACGACATCCTATCCTCCGGAGACTCCATTCTGGATATAGTAAAGGAACTGAAGAAGCGAAAGGCTGCAAACATCTATGTGGGTGTCACCTTCGCCCTTTTCACAGAGGGACTGGATAAGTTTCATGATCTGTATGAGCGGGGTATGCTGAACAGAGTATTCTCCACAAACCTGACATACAGGAAGGAAGAACTGAAAAAAGCCCCCTGGTACGTGGAGGTTGATATATCTAAGTTTATAGCTCTGCTGATCAACACCCTCAACCATGACTCCTCCTTAAGTTCTCTTCTGGATCCTACAGAAAAAATTCGTTCCCTTATGGAGCGTCGCAATGCTGCAAAAAATTAGGGTTGAGTATAGCCTTTGGTGAGGTGATTGCATGCCTGATCATGATAAACGAAGCTTTGAGAATCCTATTTTACCAGGGTTCTACCCTGATCCATCCATATGTAGAGTGGGTGAGGACTATTATCTTGTAACATCCAGCTTTGCATATTTTCCAGGAATCCCGTTGTTTCACAGCCGGGATCTGGTCCACTGGAAGCAGATAGGGCATGTGCTGGACAGACCTTCCCAACTGGATCTGGATGCAGTGGAGCATTCTGAGGGTATCTTTGCCCCAACCATACGCTTCCATGACGGAAAGTTCTATGTGATCACCACCAATGTAACCAGGGGCGGAAACTTCATTGTGACCGCAGACAGGCCTGAAGGTTCCTGGTCCGAGCCATATTGGCTGACCGATGCACCGGGAATCGATCCTTCCCTGTTTTTTGATGATGATGGCCGATGCTGGTGTGTTGCTACCTGGGAGGTGCCGGAAGGGCCGGCATACTACGGTGATAATGAGATTTGGATGCGGGAACTGGATCTTGATACCATGACATTAAAGGGTGAGCGTTATGGGCTCTGGCGCGGAGCGCTGAAGCATGCCATATGGCCAGAAGCACCGCATATATATAAAAAGGACGGGTATTACTATCTCATGATAGCTGAGGGTGGAACCGATTTCCATCACTCGGTCACCATTGCCAGAAGCCGAGATATTAAGGGGCCTTATGAAGGCTGTCCGTCAAATCCGATTCTTACACACCGCCATCTGGGAAGAGGGTATCCCATCGTTAATGTTGGTCATGGTGATCTGGTGGAAACCCAAAAAGGGGAATGGTGGATGGTGCTTCTTGCCTCCAGACCCTATGGCGGATACTATCGAAATCTGGGACGCGAAACCTTCCTCGTTCCCGTAATATGGGAAGATGGATGGCCGGTGGTAAGTCCCGGAACCGGGAGAGTTGAATTCTCCTACCCATACCCCGATCTGCCTTCCTGGGAGCCAGAGCTTCCTGTATTGGTGGATCATTTCGACAGCGGCAGGCTTGATCCTTGCTGGAACTTCCTGCGCACCTCGGGAGAGGAATTCTACAGTTTGACAGAGCGTCCTGGATATCTGCGTTTGAAGATAAGACCAGCCAGATTGACCGAACTTGCAAATCCAAGCCTGGTGTGTAGGCGTCAGCAGCATATGAGCTTTGTTGCGAGAACGGTTTTGGAATTTGCTCCTGATCGGGATGAGGTGGCGGGAATGGTTCTTTTGCAGAGCAATCGCTATCATCTCAGGATGGAGTATGCCCTTGAAGGTGATCAGACCATTGTCCGCCTTGTTCAGTGTAAGGATGGGGTTGAAACTTTGATCAATACCATTCCCTGGCACTCAGATCGGTTTGAGATGAAGATATCAGCCCATGGCCAGGACTTCAGTTTTTATTTCGGGGACGGAGAAAAGAATATACCTCTGGCCCAAAAGGTTGATGGCAGGATACTGAGCACCGACGTGGCCGGCGGGTTTGTGGGTACCACCATAGGCCTTTATGCGTCGGGTAACGGACGGGAGAGCCATAACATTGCGGATTTTGACCTGTTTGAATACAGGGCGATCCTCTAATCAAATTCTAATCTTTCTTATATCTCTCCTTTAGGATTTGAGTATAGAATAAATAATGGAGCGGTATTCAGAGAGTTAAGCTGTCTTACACGGAATGCTTCTTTAAGGCAGGAAGGATGAGCCGGACAGCTGTTTTATGGGTTAAACAATGTTTATGAAGCGGGATAGGGATGAAAACAATACTTGTAGCCATAAATGCCAAATACGAGCACGAGGGTCTGGCGGCCTGGTATCTGAAAGCCGCCTGTCTGAACAACGGTGTGGATATTACTGTTCTTCAGTATTCCATCAATGATTCCAACCAGAAGATATGGTCGGGAATAATTGATGAGGAGCCTGATGTGGCATGCTTTTCCTGCTATATCTGGAACCGCATATTGGTGCAGAACCTGATATCCGACCTTAAAAAGGTTAGACCTGAAACAGTAGTTGTGGTGGGCGGTCCTGAGGTATGCTATGAAGGCGCAGAAGACGATTTCAAATCATATGGAGCCGACTATGTGATTAAAGGAGAGGGGGAGAACCAGCTTCCAGGGTTGCTCTTGAAGCTGAAGGATCAGGAAAACATCGAAACCGTTTACCGTCCCTCCGAAGACCTGGAAGATAAGGGCTATGTTTCACCCTTCATTCCCGAATACCTGGATCGGATAAATGGCCGGATATCTTATATCGAATCGTCCAGAGGTTGCCCCTACAATTGCTCCTATTGCCTGTCCTCCATAAGCAGGGGATTGGAATATTTCCCGCTGGAGGAAATTTTCGGGGGGATCAATGCCCTGGTTGATGCTGGAGCTAAGGTGATCAAGTTCATTGACCGCTCCTTTAATGTAAACAACCGGCATTCACTGGAAATATGGAAGTATATCAAAAGGTTTTCGAAAGAGAATGTAACCTTTCATTTCGAGATCAACCCGGATCGGCTTAACGATGAACAGATGAAGATCCTGTACGAAATGCCCAATGGACTGATACAGATTGAGGCGGGGATTCAGTCCACCAACCCGGAGACGCTGAAGGCCGTATCCAGAGTCATGGATGTGGATCTGGCTCTTGAGAATATCAGAAAAATCATGAGTTGGGGCAATATCCATGTCCACGCCGATTTGATTGCAGGATTGCCCTATGAGGACATGGATTCCTTCAAAAAATCCTTCAACGCGATATATAGCGTGAAGGCACACCATCTTCAGCTGGGGTTTCTGAAGCTGCTCCAGGGCACCAGGATAAGGGATGAGGCTGAAAAGCACCATTACCAGTACAGAAGCTACCCGCCCTATGAGGTTCTGTCAAACCGGTATATGTCACCTAAGGAAATCATGATGTTAAAAGGCATTGAGGAGGCACTGGATCGCTTCTGCAACTCGGGCAGATTAAATTTTACGCTGGATTATGTGCAGACCCTCTTTCCTTCGGCCTTTGATTTGTATCATGATCTCAGTCTGTGGCTGAAGGAGAGAAAATGGCTGTTCATGCCTTTCTCAGCCATAAGACTCTATGAACTGTTCCGGGATTTTTCCCTGGAAGCCGGGGCTGATCCCGAGATTTTGGAAAGCCTTTTGTGCCTGGATTATGTCTGCTCACTAAAAACCACAGCTATTCCTGAAGCCCTTCTGAACCCTAACGGCAGTAAGGCAGGGCTGGTTGNCNTGGAGCCGGGGGATTTTGCAGACCGGGAATGGATTGACTCAGTGGGCAGGAACCAATTTAGAAGAAGGTTTATCGGTCTGGAGGGATACTGCCCTGTGATAAACGGGTTAAATATTGAATATAAGAGAAGTAGGGCAGTGGTGGATACAAAAGATGTCGACCCGGTGACCGGAAGAGCCGGATTGACAGTAGGCTGAATACTCTTTACAGTATAATTTTGTATGTGTAGAATGAATTTACAGGAGTTTTATCATAATTATAGTCCATGTTCATAAATCAGCGGATATATGTCCGATTATATTATGGTGGTGAAATAATTGAAAAGTTCATGGGCAGGCAGATTGCTGTCTATAATAATAGGGGTTGCATGCTTTGCGATCCTGAAGTTCCTGTTCAAAGCAGGATTTTTTGGGGCACTGGTGGTTGGTCTTATCGCATGGCTTACCATAAGTCTTAGTACATCCAAAAAGAATAAGGATGACAATATTACAGCCGATGCCATGACCCGGCAGGAAATCAGCAAAACCATTAAGGCCGGCAGAAAGCTTACCATAGCCATGAGACAGGCCTCCTACCGGCTCATGCAGCTTGAGGTAAAAAAGGAAATTGAGGATTTGTGTAAGATAGCCGAATCCATGTTTGAAATGCTTAAAAAGGATCCTAATGATCTGCGTATTGTCAAGCAATTCATAACCTATTATCTTGAGCCTACCCACAAGATCATTATGAAATATGTTGAACTGGCCACAACCCGGCCCATGCCGGCTGATGCCGTAAGCATACTGGACAAAACCGAGAAATCCTTCAAGAGCATTCGTGCCACCTTCCTCCAACAGAAGGAGAAGATGCTGGCAAATGATGTGATGGATCTGGATACTGAAATAAAAGTTTTTGAAACTATTTCAAGGAACATGAATACAGGCGGGGCGGCCGGGAAGGACAAGAATCGGTCATCGGTTTCTTCAACAGGGCACAAGTAGGCATTGTTAATTAGGTAACCATTTGGTAAAATGAGTATGTTACTTCTCTTCAAGAAAGGTAGGATAGGTTATGGATGCACAATTGCAAACCTCCCCAGGCCAGTCGGTTGCTACGACCGAAAACTATGATGTGAATAAATGGAATGAAATGACCCCGGAAGAGCAGCAAAAGGTCATTGAGCTCTCCAAACAGATCAATGTGGGCGATTCCCAGTCTGTGATTCAATATGGTGCCCTGGCGCAAAGTGAGGTNTCCAAATTCTCTGATGCCATCCTCGATCAGATCAGAGCCAAGGACAGTGGAGAGGTGGGTGCCGTNCTGACCGATCTTCTGACTAAGGTGCATGAAGTGGATGTGGACAGCCTTGACCCAAACAAGCAGGGTTTCTTTGATAAACTGTTTGGAAACATCAAAAGGGAAACCGGCAAGTTCATGGCTCGTTACGAAAAGCTGGGTGTCCAGATAGAGAAAATTATCGATCAACTGGATCGTGCCAAACTCCAGCTCATCCGGGATATTACCACCCTGGATACCATGTATGCAAAGAACCTGGAGTATCTGAAGGAGCTGGACATCTATATCATGGCTGGCTCACTGAAACTGAAGGAACTCAATGACAAGGTGCTCCCCGAACTCAGGGAGAAAGCCCAAAGGACGGGGGATCCTGTAGATGCCCAGAAGGTTAAGGATATGTCGGAGCTCATCTCCCGGTTTGAGAAGAAGATACATGATCTGAAGCTGACCAGGATGATCGCCATCCAAACCGCTCCTCAGATCAGGCTTATACAAAACAATGACCAGACTCTTGTTGAGAAGATACAGAGNTCCATCATGAACACCATACCCCTCTGGAAGAACCAGATCGTCATTGCCATCACCATGCTGCGCCAGCAGAATGCATTGAAGCTTCAGAAGGATGTTACAAAAACCACCAACGAGCTTCTGGCCAAAAATTCCGAGATGCTCAAGACCAGTTCCATTGAAATTGCAAAAGAGAATGAGCGCGGCATAGTTGAGATTGAGACCCTCAAGAAGGTCAATGAAGACCTGATGATCACACTGGAGGAAACCATCAAGATTCAGCAGGAAGGCCGGGCAAGAAGGCAGCAGGCCGAGATGGAACTCAAAACCATGGAGGAGGATCTCAAGAAGAAGCTTGTGGATTTGCGGGATCGCGTATAATCCCTTTTCATTGAGAGTTTGGCAAAGCTTAGCGTGACAATCAGTGAGATTTGTTCGTCAGCAAAGCCCCCTCTAAATGACAGTTATTGTAGACCGAATCCTCCAAAGGGTGATTTATTATCAGCCGGCGGAGGATTTTCATTCCAGGCACCCTTAGAGGCGTCAAATACAACTGTGGACTGGTGTTGACACTTCAATCCACTTGGAATATAATCATTAAAGATTGTTTAAAGCGATGATCGGTACGAGTAGGATTCTTGAATCCTTTCAGAGAGTGGGGGAAGGTGAAAGCCTCGCAGGAAGAGGGATCCGAATATCAACCGTGAGCAGCAGCCTGAAAGGCTCAGCCAGCCGAATAAGGTGAGCCGGATTGAGACCGTTACCCTCAAAACAAGTGGTCCTGTAATCCTTTGCCGGGTTATGGGGCAATTTGGGTGGTACCACGGAAAGCAGAGCCTTTCGTCCCATGGGACGATGGGCTTTTTTAATTGATTATTCAGTTAAACCGGATTCATATCCCGGAAAGATTTTGACAATGAACGAGATTTGGAGGTATTTAAATGGCAGTTGATTATGGAAAGACACTGAACTTGCCAAAAACCGATTTCCCTATGCGGGGCGGGCTTCCTGAGAAGGAGCCGCGGATTTTGGAGGAGTGGCAGAATAAGGATATTTACAATAAAAGACTTGAGCGGAACCGGAACTCTGGAAAGAAGTTTGTGCTTCATGATGGCCCGCCCTACGCCAATGGCGGCATCCATATGGGAACCGCCTTAAATAAGGTGTTAAAAGATATAATCATGCGTTATTACGACATGAAGGGCTATTATACACCCTATATCCCCGGGTGGGATACCCATGGTCTTCCTACTGAGCAAAAGGCCATTAAGGAAAGGGGGCTGAACCGTCATGAGGTAGGGCCTGTGGTTTTCAGAAAGGCCTGCCAGGAGATTGCCTGGAAGTATCTGAACATTCAAAGGGACGCATTCAAGCGCCTTGGTGTAATAGCAGACTGGGACAACCCCTACATCAGTTACCTGCCCGAGTATGAAGCCAGACAGATCGGTGTGTTCGGGCATATGGCCAAGCTTGGCTGCATTTATAAAGGCATGCGGCCTGTATACTGGTGCCCCTCCTGTGAGACTGCCCTTGCTGAAGCCGAGATAGAATACGCAGAGGATACCACCAATTCCATCTATGTCAAGTTCCCCATGACAGATGACAAGGGCAAGCTCAAGGGTATTGTGGACACCCTGGAGAATCTGTATGTGGTTATCTGGACCACCACCACCTGGACACTGCCGGGCAATATGGCTATAAGCCTTAACCCTGACTTCGTTTATGTGGTCATGGAAGCCAACGGCGAGCGCTATATCGTTGCCAGGGATCTGGTTGAGAAGGTGGCCGCTGCTGCAGGGATAAGTGAATATAAGATTCTGGGTGAAATCATGGGTTCAGAATTGGAGTATGCGGTTTGCAGACATCCGTTCTTAGAAAGAGATTCCCTGGTCATTGTAGGAGACCATGTCACCCTGGAAGCTGGTACAGGATGCGTCCACACCGCACCCGGCCATGGTGCAGAGGACTTTGAGGTGTGTAAGAATTATCCTGAGATAGAAACTCTGGTGCCGGTTGATGATAAGGGTCATCTTACCCAGGAAGCAGGACCCTTTGCAGGTATGTTCTATAAAAAGTCGAACAAGGCCATCCTGGAGCTTCTGAAGGAGAAAAACCTGCTTCTGGCTGAAGAGGTTATCACACACCAGTATCCCCATTGCTGGCGCTGCAAGAATCCCATCATTTTCAGGGCTACCGAGCAATGGTTTATCTCCATCAACAAGTTCAAGGATGCAGCTTTAAAAGCCATCAAGGATGTCCGCTGGATTCCGGGATGGGGTGAAGAGCGTATTTCCAAGATGGTGGAAGACAGAGGGGACTGGTGTATTTCCCGCCAGCGTATTTGGGGAGTTCCCATTCCCATATTCTATTGTGTGGACTGCGGCAGGGAGATAATCGATGATGAAACCATAAAAGCCATTCAGGAACTGTTTGCCAGAGAGGGTTCCAATTCCTGGTTCATCTATGAGGCTTCTGAGATTCTGCCTGAAGGTTATGCCTGCCAGTGCGGAGGCCGCAACTTCAGAAAGGAAAAGGATATCATGGATGTCTGGTTTGATTCCGGATCATCCCATGCTGCTGTGGCCGAGCCCAATCCTGAACTGGGTTGGCCTGTGGATATGTATCTTGAAGGAAGCGATCAACACAGGGGCTGGTTCCAGTCCTCGCTTCTGACTGCAGTTGCCACAAGGGGCCGCGCCCCATATAGACAGGTGCTGACCCACGGTTATGTGGTGGACGGGCAGGGCAAGAAGATGAGCAAGTCTCTGGGTAATGTGATCGACCCTGTGGATGTCTGCAAGCAATACGGTGCTGATATCTTGAGGCTTTGGGTGTCTTCAAGCGACTACAAAACTGATATACGCATCTCCAATGAAGGCTTTAAGCAGTTATCGGAAAGCTACCGGAAGATCAGGAACACCGCCAGGTTCCTTCTTGGAAACATCTATGATTTCAATCCCGGCGAGCATAGCGTGGCCTATGCCGAGATGGAGGAACTGGATCGCTGGGCGCTTATGAAGCTCAACAGGCTGGTAGAGAAGATTGAGAAGGCTTACTCCGACTATGATTTCCATGTTATGCTCCATGCCATCCATAATTTCTGTGTGGTGGATATGTCCAACTTCTATCTGGATGTGACCAAGGACAGGATGTATGCCTCAGAAGCTGACAGCAAAATGCGCCGTTCAGGACAGACTGCTATGTACATCATTCTGGATACCCTGACAAGGCTTTTGGCTCCAGTACTGGCTTTCACCAGTGAGGAGATATGGAAATACATTCCCCATACAGAAAAAGACAATCCCGAGAGCATCATGCTCAATGACTGGCCGGAGGTCAAGCCCGAGTATGAGGATCAGGTTCTTGCTGAGAAGTGGGATAGGATTCTGGAGGTTCGCGAAACCGTTCTGAAAGCGCTGGAGAATGCAAGGAATGAAAAACTTATTGGACAGTCCCTGCAGGCGAAGGTGGTTCTGAAGGCGGGCAAGGCCCTCTACGATTTCCTTGAAAGTGTTAAGGAAATGCTGCCCACTGTCTTCATCACCTCCCAGGCGGAATTGGAGCTCATGGATAAGAACGGCCTGGAAGTGGTTGTCAAGCCAGCGGACGGTCAGAAATGCGAGCGCTGCTGGATGTTCTCCGATTCTGTCGGCCACAGCCATGAGCATCCCACCCTTTGTGAGCGCTGCAGCAAAACGGTTTAACAGGGTGATTCAAAGATCACTTGAAAGCGGCTGGATAACTGATTCCAGCCGCTTAATAATTATTCATGTATAAAGACTGTTCATGGTAATGAGAAGCAGANGGCATCCATTGCCAGCTTTATGGTATGATATCAATGATGATAAAGCCCGATGCTTATGAGGATAATATTTGGGTATACCATGGACTTGTGAAGAAAATTGCCCGTATGCGGACAACAGGGCGGAATCGAGGTGTATTTCATGGAATGTCGCGAG
>JGI24709J26583_10003911_pt1 | contig 11486 bp, 7 predicted proteins | sample BioPla2DNA1_FD_26583 | JGI IMG/M metagenome (IMG submission 26583) | reverse complement strand
AACTGCAATCCATGCAATTCTAACCAAGCCTCAGTAGTTCGTTAAAACGTCAAATTCATATCCCTGCTCTCTTAAGCCTTCTATAATTATTGGCAGTGCCTTTGCCGAGTATTTTTTCCCTGCCGAATCATGCATGAGAATAATCAATTTGTCCTTACCTTTAGTATTCTTCAGAATATTATTGGCCAAAAGATTCGCTATTTGTTCATCTGTCCCGTATTTTTTCAGATTTGGATCGGTATCTCCCGTTGAGGCATTCCAGTCAAAATACCTGTATCCCAAATTTGCCAAAACTTCCTCTCTTGCTTTGATTACATCTTTTCCCCAGCTCATTGATCCTCCGGGGAATCTGTACAAAGTGGTCGTATAATTGAACTTTTGGCTTATATAGTTTCTTGCCTTCAGCACATCGTTCCTAAAGTCTTCCACCGATTTTTTATAGAGATTATTGTAATCATGAGATGAGGAATGGTTCCCTATCACATGGCCTTCATTAATTATCCTTTTATAGAGATCATCAACACCTTGTCTGGACAATACAAAGAATGTAGCCTTTACCCCATAATTTTTAAGCGTATCAAGAACTGTCGGGGTAACGCTTTTTGTCGGCCCGTCATCAATTGTTATATAGGCTATTTTTTTATTCCGGTTTGGATTTTTATCGTTCCCTGCGGTTTTATTATCGGCAACAGGAACCTGAGCCGGCTCGCCGAGCCTGACAGCAATATTTTCTTCCTTATTTCCGCTTATTATGCCGCTTGCGCAATCCCCGATTAAAAAGCCGAAGTAAGAATTCGAAATATTACAATTCTCAATAGTCACATTTGAGCTGTTATAAAAATTAACGGCGTAGCAGTTATCAAACCTACAGTTTTTTACCACCGATCCGGAACCCGTGCTATCAAATGCCGGTAAATACTCGAAGGTACAGTTTTCAGCAATAATCTTTCCTCCATCGGATACTGATATATAAATGGGCATACCGAAAGGATCAGCCAGGATTCTATTGTTTCTTAAAACCAGTGTTCCGCCGTTTTCCACAATGAGGTATGGCTCACAGTCGTAAGTTGAGGGTGCTTTAACTGTTGTGTTTTCAATGGTCAGCGTACCGCCGTCCGCAACTCTTACATTACGCCATTGCCAGCTAAGGCTCTTATCTTTCCATGTCTCGTTGCCATTAATATAATAATCTTTTATTTCGGTGTCATTCGTATCTTGTGGTATGAACTTTTGGCGCTCGAATTCGCTCCTAACTTTTATAAGCTCATTTGGCCGGCTTACCGGAGTTTTATCACTTCCCGTTCCAACCAGTGTTTGTTGGGACTGATAGGATAAACCGCCATAAAAATTGGATGCCCACTCGTTGTCTCCGTTATTGTAAGCATAAGTTTTAATATTCTTATTCGAAATAAAAGAGTTCTTCGTCACTTTATTGTGGTTTGATCTGTCAGTCACTATGTAACTTAAGCTGTCGGCAATATAATTGCCGGATAAAATGTTGGAATCTGATGCATTCCATAATTCCAAACCATATTTGAAACCTTTTAATATGTTTCCTTCAATTCGGCTGCTGGTGGAATAGAACAGCTGAATGCCGCTTGCTGTCTTTCCTGGCCATGATGTAAAGATATTATTTATAATTTCACAGTGATGAGAATACTGCATATCCAACCCCCTGTATCCGTCCCGGTCATTTCCGTTATCGGTCAGTTGCAGCCAGACCCTGTTGGAATCATATATGCAGTTTTTAAGATTTTTAATGGTTACTGCATTTGCAGCATTATTAATCACATTCTTTTCAAAAACAGAAGTATTATCCACAGAATCCGACAATATTCCAATACCGTCTTGGCCGTTTGTGATACGATAACCGTCATCATAGTTCAGTTGTATGAAATTATTATAAAAAATATTGTTGCCGGCATCTTGCTTCAGTGAAAGGCATTGGATTGCTGAATCTCCGAAGATCAGGTTATTAGCCGCACAGCTTTCGGTTGTCTGCCGTGTAAACAATATGCACTCACCCTGATCCACAAACACATTATTCATAATGCTTGCGTCCTTTGTAAATTCAGCTTGTATTGCGGTATCTGGAAAAGCGCCCCGTGTCTTGTTGATGATGATATTATCCTTAAAGAGGGGGCGGTTTGAATCGGTAAATTTGATAACTCCATTCTCGGCCGAGTTTATAATATAATTGCCAATAAGTCTGGTGTTATCACACCGGTCTAATAAAATATAGTCTTTAATACCGGATATTCTGCTGGACTCTATATCCACCTTTGATGAAACTGAGGAAAAAAATATTCCGCCATCGGGGTGGGTTGACCCAATCCAGCTGTTTCTAATAGTTATAGATGATGAATCTGCTTGTATTCTTCTCTCTACTGGACTTAAATTCACATTCCCGCAGTCAATAAGCAGATTTACGTTATTTAGGGTAAGAGATCCTGTTCTATTGATGACAAGGTTGCCTTTCAGAAGAATATTTTTATCGGAAACCGATACGTTATCATTAACCACCCAGTCTCTATTTATTACGGTTATTTCGGTTGATTCGGTTCTTTTTCCGCTTCCGTCCTTTGCTATGGAATACAGGGATAATCCACTGCTTTTGCTATGATACTTAATGCGTTCCGCATCAAGCCAGACCGATTCAACAGCGTCATCCGTCAGCTTTTTAAGATCTGTTCCGTCTTTTTTGATTCGGTAGAGAAAACCGCCTTGAGAAATATCTATAAAATACACATAATCGCTGTCCATTCCTATTACTTCGGTGGCTGTGTCAATTAACCTCCCGGAGCGATTGCCGTCGGAATCGGAGCGGTACAAAGATGCGCCGTCCCTTAAAGAAGACCAGAACTTATATTTACCGTCATCAAAGTATTTCTCATATTTGGCAAGCCTGTCCTGAACAAGTTTACCGTCGCCCATTATGTCTACCGTATTCTCAAGCAGTTTCCAGCTGTAGATTTTCCAGGTCTTTGAACCCTCATCCCATTCCAGCCCCCCTCCGACGCTCTCAACCGCCGAAATCAGAGGTATCATAAGAACGCCGTTATTGAGGTGCGGCCTGTTTTTCAATTGTATTATCCTGCCGTTGATATTGATTTGATTGTCCTGTTCACTTATGGTAAAGTTTTTTGCACCATATTGTATTACTGCGCGACTATTTAATGAATCCCAACTATAATTTGCACCCAGCAATGGGTATATTTTTTCTGCCGGAACATATAGCGCCCCATCGCCGGAAGTCAATACTATCTCCGCTTTCTTATCATCAATTGTAATATTGGAATTTTGCTTCTCGCTTGAAGCACTTGATATCTGAAATGTGTTTAATATCAAAGATAATGAAAAAACAAGACATGCTATTTTTTTAATCGTTATTCTTATACGCTTCATATTATGCAACACCTGCCATGCAAAGAATAAGTCGGTAGTTTATTAAATAGAATTGTAAAACACAATTCCATAATATCACAAATACTGATACTCTATAATATTTTTATCTTTTTAATTAATATTGTATGAAAAGAACTCCGTTTAATGGGCTTTTGTCAAAAGTATTTCATAAAACAAGTAATTATTGACCGACACTCTTCAAAGTAAGTTAAAATAGTAAAGACCACACCATAGGATAAAACCTTTCATGTGGTCTTTTATTGTACGCAATAATTTATGTGCGTATGTCATTGCTCAGAAGCCGGTCATGCAATTCTGTATTGAATTATCAAGAGTTCTCCTAACCAAAGTACATGCCGCCGTTTACATCCAGCAGCAATCCTGTTACAAACGATGCTTCCTCCGATGCCAAATACCGCACTGCAGAAGCAACGTCCTGTGGTTGTCCCAATCTTCCCAGCGGTATTGTTGCCTGCAGAGAAGCTATTTGCGATTCAGACCAGTCTTTGAGTATGTCTGTTTGTGTCGTGCCAGGGCATACACAATTCACTGTGATTCCATAAGGCGCCAACTGACGCGCAAGCCCGTATGTCAATGAAATCACACCGCCTTTGGAAGCGGTATACGCCATACCGGTCTCATAACCGCCCATGCGGCCAGCTAAAGAGGACATATTAATAATACGCGCTGTACTGCTCTGCTTTAAATACGGCAGGGCCTTTTGAACAACAAAAAAAACGCCGCGAAGATTTATCGTAAATACGCGGTCCCATTCCTGTTCGCTCAGATCTTCAACAGCCGTACTGCTCAATACACCGGCATTGTTCACAAGTATATCCAGGCTGCCCAAACGTGCGGATACATTCTTCATCATTTCTTCTATACTCACTATATCTGCTACATCTACCGCAAATGCTTCCGCTTTTATACCCTGTTGGCGGAGCCGTAAGGCTTCTTCTTCAACTTTTTCGAGTTGTCTGTCTGCAAGTGCTATTCGTGCCCCTGCCTTCGCCAACGTCTGTGCAACAGCCAGCCCGATACCTTGTGCTGCACCGGTTACCAGCGCTACGCGTGTATCCCACGCCATATGTCCACCTCCGAATTATTATTAACTCAGCCCATATTCCTGTGCCAGCTTTGTAAATGCCTCCAGGCTGCGTTCTATCATTTTAATATCGGTACAGTAAGCTATTCTTACATATCCCGGTCCTTTAAAACCACTGCCGGGAACAAGCAGAAGATTATATTTTGCAGCCGCTTTGCAGAAAGCTATATCATCTTCTATAGGCGCTTTTACAAATAAATAGAAGGCACCGTCGGGCTTAATGCATTTAAATCCGATTTTAGTCAAATGATTATAAAGTAAATCACGTTTCTTCTTGTAGCTTTCAGTGTCTACAGCTACTTCGAGGTTATCTGCAATAACCTTCTGGAAAAGTGAAGGAGCATTTACAAAGCCTAAAGTCCGGTTTAAAGTTATCATAACCGAAATCAAGGTCTCAACCTCGGGAATTCTGCTGCTGGCTGCAATATAACCTATTCTCTCTCCAGGCAGAGCCAATGATTTACTGAAAGAATTTATAGAAATACTCTTTTTAAAGACAGACAGGGTGCTGGGTACTTCTATTCCGTCATAAACCAGGCTGACATATGGCTCATCTGAGATAACAAAAATACTAATTCCCAGTTCTGCCTCTTTCTTCTCCAATACCTTATTAAGCCTCTCTAAGGATTCTCTGTCGTATATAACCCCGGTAGGATTATTGGGAGAATTAATGATAATGGCTTTTGTCTTATCAGTTATAGCTTCCTCAACCGCATCCACGTCAATCTGGAAACTATCTTTTATGGTATTAACAATTACTGCTTTACCGCCTGCCTGTTCTATATAGGTCCCATACTCTACAAAGAAGGGAGCTAACACAATAACTTCCTCTCCCGGATTTAAAAGAGCCTTTAAAGCCACATTGAGACCTGCAGCCGCCCCACATACCATAATTATATTATTCTCATCAAGAGACACACCACTCTTTTCCTGAAGATAAGCAGCCACTTTCTGTCTAACATCAGGAAAACCTGCATTATTCATATATTTATGCAGGCCTTCCTCACCGCTGTTAACATACTTCTTCAGAGTATCAATCACTTCAGCCGGTGGTTCAACCTCAGGGTTTCCAAGGCTGAAATCATAAACCTTGTCATCCCCGTAAATCTTTTTTAAACGGGCACCTTCTTCGAACATGGCTCGTATCATGGATGACTTTCCAAGACCTTCTACAAGTTTTTTATTAAACATAAACACTCTCCTCTCAGTGAACTATCCCTATTTTCGATAAATATTCTTCCTTAACTCTTGTAAGCATTTTTATACTTGGATCTTCGTTGGAGTATAAAGTCGTTATTAATATCTGTGCATAGCGTAAATCGTCCAGTGTAAGTGTCGGGTAGTCCTCTACATCGTATTTACCATTCCCGTAATAACCGTAGAACAAATCGCCGGTTTCTTTATTGATCCATTCTTCGGCGGTATCGGAGATTCCTGTCAGGATACGTTTGGCTACCTGAAGATATTTAGTTTTTGCAGTACTGTTATACATCTCAAATAAGAAATTCATTTCGCTGACCAGGTGATTTAAGGACACATGGGTTTTTATGCCCGGCATGGCATTAAAACCATAGTCATAGACTAAAAGCCCCTGGTTTTCTGTCAGGTAGGCATTGGAAACAGCAAAATCACAGTAGAATTCGGCATATTTATTTGCCGCTTTTAAGAATTGGGGTTCATTAAATTTTCTGTATCCTCTAAGAAGCGACAACGCAGCCTCTGTGTCCCATCTTGTGTCAAAGAAACCAGCCCCCACTTTATAGTTGTTGTATAATCCTACAGCCATAGGGTCGGTTCCCCAAAATCCGTCTGAATTCTGAGTCTTTGTTAGCGTATCAATGGTAACATAAGCATAGTTCGCAAAGAAGCGGCCCTCAATTCCAAGATATTTGTTTCCAATATGATTTGCACTATTTCTATAGAAGCCGTCAGCGCTATATGGCGCATATCCATAGGGCAAAAAGTAATATTGCCCGTCACCGCCCCATTTTCTTACCCGGCTTAAATCTCCTATTTTAACAGCATCTACAGCTGTTTCGTCATCCCAGTCAACAAGTGTCGCCTTTGAGATTATTCCCCATTGCTCAGAAAAAGAGTTTTTAGCTGCGGGAAGGGTTATCTTAATGCCTTTACNGNTTATATGAATATTCTCAGCCTTTTCATACAATTCTTTTCTTATATTATGGGTGCCTCTCTCATATATACTGCTATAACTGAAAAAACCATTCAAAGAAGCAGAATCAATATAAACGGAGCCGGGTTCCAAAGTACTGAGAAGCTCATTATCGCTTTTTAGTCCCTCATATACCCTAATAACTGATTTTGTCTGGTCCAGGCCTTCCGGATACTCAATGGTTCTTAAGTCATATTCATCAAAGGTAAAGGGAAGCATAACGCTTATAGCTCTTGGATTCAAGCCCTCGGGTTCATATTTCAGATAATAGTATAAATCACCGTTATTAAAAGTGTATGAATCATAAAGAAGATATCCAATAATCCTGTCCTTTATTTTTATGGAATAAACTTCTTTTATTTCGTCTGCTTGTTCATTAAACCTTTCCACCTTCTCTATGAGCTTAAGCTCCACATCAGGTGTTTCAATAATCGGAAAACGATCTACACTGTTAAGACTATTTGTTATTGCATTTGAGTTTATTAAACCTGGGACAAATGAAAAGAAAACAAATACAACAACTAAGGAAAACAACACCCTATTGCCATAAATCCGCTTATTATTCATGTCTACCTCCAAAATCATACTCTTATGTATCTGTTTTCTTAGCGTATAAAGGTTTAAGCCATCGGATTTCTCACGCATGAAACAGTTTAAGTGTAATAAGCTCGATTTCAATGCTGATTTATTCTATTGGCATCAAAACCTGGCTCAAACCTGTACAGTAACTAAATAAAGCAATCCCTTGCAAAATCGTATCCTAAATTAAAGGCTTTAATATTAACATCAACAAATTGAGGTTTCACTGTCTTTTCTATAGCTTTTAACCAGATCTCTTTCTCAATTTCTGTGCATTGAGCCATTACACCAATCATTACAACGTTTACGGTCTTAATATTCCCACACTTTTTTGCCATATCAAGGGCAGGAACATCAACCACCTTTTTATAATTTGCTTTAATTTTCTCAATTATTTTTTCAGGATACTTTGCTTTGCCTATTATAACCGGCATTGGATCAATCCTTTGAGAATTGATAATAATTGTTGCGTCCTTTTTCGCATAATCAATCCATCTTAAAGCCTCTAGTTTTTCAAAGCATAATATAATATCTGCCTCATTCTTCTCTATAACAGGAGAATAGATCTTTTCACCCATTTTGACATAGGTTACAACACTTCCTCCGCGTTGGGACATGCCATGGACCTCAGAGACTTTAACATCCATCTCTGAAGCTAATGCCACGTCTCCCAAAATACGGCTGGTGAGTAATGTTCCCTGACCACCTACTCCAACAATCATAATATTTGTATTATTCATTCTGGCCACCTGCCTTTTCTATTGCATTAAACTTACATACTTTAGGACACAGATCACAGCCTACACATTGGGTAGGATTTATTTCAATGTGATCACCCCTGTCAACAATTGCAGGACAGCCTAGTCTCATACACATACGGCATTTGGTGCATTTATCCTGGTTAATGGTTAAAACGGGGCCGAATTTTACATGCTTTAGAAGTGCGCAAGGCCTTTGGGCTATTATTACAGAAAGCTCATCGGCTGCAACTTCCTCTTTAACAATCTGTTCAAATTCCTTTAAATTAAAGGGATCACATACTTTAACCCTGTCTACACCAACAGCCTGGCAAAGTTTAATTAAATCCACCTGCTTAGCAGGTTCGCCTTTTATGTTATAACCGGTGGTGGGGTTATGCTGGTGACCTGTCATACCTGTTATGGAATTGTCTAATATAATGACGGTTCCACTGCTGTTGTTGTAAACCATATCGATGAGGCCGGTAATTCCTGAATGAATAAATGTAGAATCGCCTATAACGGCAACAGTCTTCTTACTTTGCTCTTTGCCTCTGGCCTTTTCCATACCGTGAGCCACCCCAACGCTTGCGCCCATGCAAATTGTTGTGTCAACAGATTCCAGCGGGGCCAGTGCTCCGAGGGTATAACAGCCGATATCTCCGGAAACAGTTAATTTTAGCTTTTTTAATACATAATATGTAGCTCTGTGAGGACATCCGGCACATAGCACAGGAGGCCTTCCCGGGGCTTCATCCTGTATGTCATTAAGTTTTTCTATAGTTTCCCCTAATAACTTCTCCTTAATTAAGCCGGCACTGTACTCTCCTATAACCGGGAGTTTATCTTTGCCTGTTACCTTAAGACCCATTATACGGCACTGATTCTCTATAAAAGGCTCCAGTTCTTCTATTACATAAAGTGTTTCAACCTGGGATGCAAATTCTTTAATCAGTTTTTCCGGCAGCGGATAAACCATTCCAAGTTTAAGATATGACACATCGCCAAATGCTTCTCTGGCATATTGATAAGCAATACCGGAGGTAATTACTCCGATTTTCTTATCTCCCCATTCAATTCTGTTTAGTGAAGAGTTTTCAGAGTACTCTTTTAACTTCGCCATGCGTTCTTCAACAGAAACATGCCTGCGTTTTGCCATTGCCGGCATCATTACATATTTTGCCGGGTTTTTAACATAAGGCTTCAATTCATAATTCTCTCTGTCATCTAACTCAACAGTACCCTGGGAGTGGGATACTCTTGTGGTAAGCCGTACAATAACAGGCGCATCATATTCCTCACTTATTCTGAATGCTTCTTTTGTGAAATCCTTACATTCCTGGCTGTCTGAGGGCTCTATAACGGGAACTTTTGCTCCTCTTGCAATAATTCTTGTATCCTGTTCATTCTGGGAGCTGTGCATACCCGGATCATCAGCAACAAATATGACCAATCCACCATTCACACCAGTATACGATGCAGTAAACAATGGATCCGCTGCTACATTCAGGCCTACATGCTTCATAGCAGATACAGCTCTCGCACCGCCTATAGAAGCACCTATTGCAACCTCAAGAGCCACCTTTTCGTTGGGAGCCCATTCGGAATAAATCTCATCATATTTTGCGATATTCTCAGTAATCTCGGTACTGGGAGTTCCGGGATATGCTGTCGCAACCGTCACCCCTGCCTCATAGACACCGCGGGCTATGGCCTCGTTGCCTAGCATAAGTTTTTTCATAGTCGTCTCTCCTTGTATATAAAATCTGGCTTTACTACATTAAAGTATCTATATAATTATACAAANAATTGCTCTTTTGCGCAAACAAATTGCAGTCAACAAAAAATCAGTGTTCCACCTTTATGTCATCCTGAGGGTCGCATCAGCCCCCTTTATGCCAGCCTGAACAGAACGTAGTGGAGTGAAGGATCTTTTATGTCGACGCTAAAGATTCTTCGCTATCGCTCAGAATGACATGAGGGGCTCAGAATGACTGGACGGTTGTCATCCTGAACGAAGCGCAGCGCAGTGAAGGATCTTTTATGTCGACGCTAAAGATTCTTCGCTATCGCTCAGAATGACATGAGGGGCTCAGAATGACATGAGGGGCTCAGAATTTCCACGCGATACCCGCACCACTATACAGGGAGGAACGTGGAGGAACCGCTGCCGATGTCATGCGTGAAGCGGAGCATGGATTGCCAAGCGGCACGAATAATTTCCGGATGAAATTCCTGAGCGGCACGCATGACATTGGCTAAAGATTCCACATGATGTATTCATAGCAATGACATAAGAGGCTCAGATAATCCCACCCGTTATCTGATCAAATTATAAAACAATGAATATATTAAAGGGATAAAAATAGCCGGTAACATGTTTCCAACCTTAAATTTCTTTATTTCCAGCAGATTAAGGCCGATAGCCAAAATGAGAACACTTCCCACCAGCGACATCTGAGATACTACAACATCGCTTAATAGTGGTTTCAATACACCTGCCAAGACAGTAATTCCTCCTTGGTAAACTAATACTGAAAGGCCGGAAAACAATACCCCGATGCCCAGTGTAGCCGAAAATACTATTGCACTGATACCGTCAAGCATAGCTTTGGCAGTAAGAATGTCAATTTTCCCGTAGAGTCCATCCTCCAGAGATCCGACAATGGCCATAGCACCTACAACATAAACCAGACTTGCAGTTACAAAACCTTTGGCAAAATTGGATTCTTTGCCTGCAAAGCGGTTTTGAAACCACATTCCCATTCTGTCGAGTCCTTCCTCAATTTTTAAGGCTTCACCTATGAGGCTGCCTGCCACCAGGTACAATATCATTCCTGTTATGTAGTTTCTGTCAAGTTTTCCTTGCTCAGTTACCGTGAATATACCCTGCAGAGCTCCCGAAATCCCTACAATTACTACTGCTAGACCAATAGCCTGCATAATAGTATTTTTAAACCGTTCCGGTATACCTTTTTTAAGAATAATCCCAAAAGCACCACCTATAACAATTGCTATAACATTTATGATAGTTCCTAATCCGTGCATTTTTCTTCTGCTCCTTACTTAAGTTCAACTACTGTAACGCCAGTATCTCCTTCACCATAATTCCCCAGGCGATATGCTGCAACATGTGCATGCCCCTTAAAATGAGTATGAATGGCTTTTCTAAGTGTTCCTGTTCCTTTACCATGAATTATTGAGACCTCATGAAGTCCTGCAATAACAGCATCGTCTATATATTTGTCTACCCTTTCAATGGCTTCTTCTACATTAAGTCCACGCAAATCCAGTTCAAGACCGACAGCCGAAGACTTTACACCTGTTACCCGAACTCTGTTCAATTTTTCAATAGATTCCTTTTGCTCGTCTACACGTTTAAGTTGCTTTATATTGACCTTGACCTTCATTATACCCGCCTGTACCATTACCTGTCCATCAGAATCAGGCTTATCAAGTACTGTAGCCCTTTGGTTCAGATTAAGCA
>JGI24709J26583_10003909_pt1 | contig 11492 bp, 8 predicted proteins | sample BioPla2DNA1_FD_26583 | JGI IMG/M metagenome (IMG submission 26583) | reverse complement strand
TTTTATCCCCCTAGGGGGATAATGATTGGATATGAAAGGAGTTAACAAAAACATATTAGTAGAGAAAAAGATTAAGGGGTCAATTTACTTTACACTTTGTAGGTGAAGCCTCAATTTTCAAGAGATATTGACACTATTGGATATTTTATTATAATATGATTATATACGAAAGGGCATCGCAGTGGTTTTTATATGACAGAAAATAAAGATTTGCTAGAAGAAGGTTTAGAAAGTACTGAGGCAACTCAGGAAGAACCAACGGGCAAAAAAACCAAAAAAGAAAAAAAACGCAGAGGTAAAGGAAAGCTAGGGAGGTATGAGAATCCTCATGCAGATCAAAAACCTCTTAGAATTGAGCCCTTAAAAAATGAAGAAGGCGAATATATATGCCCTCATTGCTCTAAGGTAATTGAGCCTGATGTATTAATTTGTCCTCATTGTAGAAAGGCTATTAGGATTCAACACTTAAGTTCACAATATGATAGTGGAGATCCGTTTATAGCCTTATTTTCATTTTTTGTTCCAATAGTGGGCATTGTTTTATTCTTCTATTGGCGAAAAACAAAGCCTAGGAATGCTAGAATGGCAGGAATTGGTTCATTGGTTTTTTTAGTAATATTTGTTGTGTTGATTATATCAATAAGACCAACCTAAATTAAGATTTTAGGTAAGTAGTAGATGCCTTTAAGTGAATAACAATTATAAAATCAACTGTTGTTGGTTGTGTTGGTATATGCGTAAACTTTAGGTTTAGGTGTTTTATGGCTGTAAATAAAAATAATTCAAATAAAGATAGCTTCAAAATAATAGAAAATGAAAAGCTTTATATTGAAGATAGTTCAGACATTAAAGTAGACACTGAAAAAAAAGACGAAAGTCCTCATGAGTATAGAAGTGTAAAAAAGATTTGTCCTAAATGTGGTTTCCCATACGGAGATAAAGATTATAAGTGTCCAAAGTGTTCTCATGTTTTTATATCAACTAATAAAGGTATTGATAATAGCTTTTTTTGGTTTCTCTTTGGTTTATTACTTCCATTTGTTGCAGTTTTTTTTGTTTTAAAAGTAAAAAAGCAATCAGATTCTACATATCAATCATATAGAAGGGGCTTAATATATGGAAGTATATTATATTTTTGTATAATTGTTGCAGTATCAATTTACATCTCACAAGGCGGACCAAAATGGTTTGCTTAAAGGTTTTTTAATTGCACTATGCTTGATGATTGTAAAGTGAATTTGCATTTTGTAGGTAAGTTGATGTGGTTTTTAAAAGTTTCTTGATTGTACTTTAGATGCTTGATGATCGTAAAATGAATTTGTATTTTATAGGTAAGTTGATGTGGTTTTTAAAAGTTTCTTGATTGTACTTTAGATGCTTGATAATCGTAAAATGAATTTGTATTTTATAGGTACGTTGATGTGATTTTTAAAAGTATTTTGATTGCATTTTGAATGCATGCTTATCGCTAATGAAATGTGTATCTAGGTGGTTTTTAAAAGTTTTTTGTGGTTACTGAGTTAATAGGCATTTAAAAAAGCACTTTTTGTAGTGCTTTTATAAAAATCTTTGGTCTGGTGCATCTAGGATAATGCTTACAGTTTTTTCTGGGAAAAGTAGTCTTGTTAAAATCCTTTCACCATATGTTGTTTTTATACCATCTGCAGAAAGATTAGTTGTAATAATAGTTGGTTTATTGGCATCAAGTCTAGTGGTGATTAAATAATAAAGGTATGGGATTGTGATGTTATTAAATATTGGTTCTGTTCCAAGATCATCAATAATTAACACATCTGGTTCTAATATAGTTAAAAATGGGGCAGCATCATTATTGATATGACTAAGGTGTATTTCCCAAAAGATATCAGAAAGTTCTTGTGCTACCAAGAATTTAACATCAGCATCTTTATGTTTTAATAATGCATTTTTTAAAACGGTTACAGCATAGGTTTTTCCGCTACCCACAGAACCTGAAATTATGATATTAGGTTTTGTGTTATTTGGATATTCTTCAAAAAAACCAGCTAAAGCTCCATAAAGTTTTAAGTATTGATCAGCATATTCTTTTAATGCCTTATTTACTTTAACCTTTTTAAAATCGCTGATATTTGTTATACCTTTATTTATTTCCTCTTCTACCAATTCATTGTAAATTTCATCATATAGCATTCCATATGAAGGATTTTCATAGTCAAGGTCACTAAAGCTATATCCATTTTTTTTGAGCAATTCGTCTAATTTCACTCTTAAAGAAGCAGCTTTTTTTTCTAAATCTTTAGTGTTTCCTTTTTTTACCTTTGCTAGGGCAAGTGCATAAGTTGCACTTCTATATTCTCCTTCAACAAAGGCTACATCTGCATCTTTTCTAATTTCTTCTCTAATTTTTTCTCGCTCTAAAGCTTTCCTAAATTTTCTTTCCTGAAAAATTCTTTCAGCTCTTTCTCTAATATTCACAATTGTTCTCCATATATTTTATATAGTTTTTATTTTAATTTTATTTGATATACCTTGTTTTGTTTAAGAGGGGCTTAGGCATTTATCTAGTCTTTATTGTCAAAAGGTCAATGGTAGTTCTTAGGTACTATATGTGGTTTTTGTTTTTTTACTGTTAAAAGGTCAATAGTAGCTCTTAGTTTTTTTGTTGACTCAAGTACTTTTTGCATATCTCTTATTTTGTTTAAGGTACTATATGTGGTTTTTGTTTTTTTACTGTTAAAAGGTCAATAGTAGCTCTTAGTTTTTTTGTTGACTCAAGCACTATATGCGGTTTTAACTTTTTTAAAGGTCGATTACACACATTTTGTTTAATTGTTCACGATTCTATTCTTCGCTGTCAAATAGTCTAAGGTCAACTAATTTAGATATATTTGGCATAGTGTTTTCAAAATCTTTGATTTGATCTGATTTTGATTTAATTATATTAGCACTTGGATCAGGCTTCAATCTAGATTTTTTCTCTTTGACTTTTGATAGAGCATTTTTTGCTTCTGAAGAGGTTGTTGCTCCTTCATCATATATTGATTGTAAGATTTTAACTATTTCATTCAAAGGATATGTTTTGCCTTGCACCTTTTTAGCTGCAAGCATTAAAATTTCATTGTCATAATTTAATGTTTTAGTAGCATAGCTATATAAATTTCTATCAAAACTTGATATTAAATGCTGTGAAGAGGCCGCTTTGATTATCTCTCTAATTAGCACATCTTCTTTTTCAAAAGTTTTTTCAAGTTCCCTTATTTCTTCTTCACTGTTAATTTTGTCTTCATGTAATATGCTAATATATTGATCCATTTTTTGCGGTGAATTAATTTCTTTATATCTATAGCAAATAGATGCAATTATTTTTAAAGCATCGGGTGTATAGCCTAAATCAATCCATTTTGAAATATAGTTTTCAACTATTGCAGTTAGGTCTCCTTCAAAATTTCCTAGATTTTTATTCACTTCAATTGCAAGTTTACGGTATTGTTCTCTTTGTATAAGGTATGAATTTATTTCTATTGCCTTTAAGATTTTTTTATCATAAAGCTCTTCTACAATCGTATTCATTGCAAACATAGATGGCTCTTGAAAGTTTTTCGTGCAATATTTTGCAACAGGAATAAGTGAGTTTTGAGTAAAACCTAGTTTTAACCATGTATTAAATAAAGTTAATTCCCTAGCGTCTGGCTCTAGTTCGTTATTTTTATGTAATAAGTTTCTCTTAATTTCTATAATTGCACCAGTGGTATTTTGGTCTTTATCAATTAATTCATTTACTTCCTCACAGGTTTTTGCACTTGCAGCATATTTTTTAAATTCTCTTAAAACTGCAGGAAAGGTTGTAAATTTTCTAAAAGTAATAAGATAATTCAACACTTGTTTTACAGCTGGAAGTTCCATTCCTTTTGCCGTTACAATTTTTTGAATTTCTGCAAAATCAAATCCTTTTACTTTGGAAATTGCAATGGTGGAAAGCTCTTGTTTAAGCTCTGTATAATCAAGTAATCCTTTGCGAATTTCTAAAGGAATTGCATTGTGAACTGATAAATATGAGACCGTAAAAGGTCTAGTTTCGGAAACCATAACTAGCCCTTCGTCTTCCCAAAACTTGAAAGATGCTAAAACTTCTTCTTCAGTTAAATTGAGATCACTAGCGATTTCACTAAAGCTTTTAGGTATATTGTTTGTAGCATTAAATAGTCCATAAAGATAGACTTGAGAGTGTAGAGGATTTGCAATAGGAAGATACTGCTCTAAGAATTTATTATCAATTTGAGTAGTTCCTCTTTCCCTATATTCTGAGCTTAGTGACATAGATGATACTTTGTTTGTTTTTCCTTTTTTAGCCATTTTTACCTTCCCGATTTGAGTATATCTATTGTATCATTTTTTGATATTAAAACAAGGGTAGAAAAACGATTTTTAAAAAGATATTTTTTGCTAGTTAATTTTAGAAGTAACTGCACGCTCATTGGCAAAACGTGCATTTGCCCTTAAATATTTAATTTTTTGTTTTTTCATGCTACTCTTTCATAATCTAAAAGTGGTTAATTTTTTCAAAACAAAATAAATTTGGTTAAATATTCGCTATTTTGAAAAATATGAAATATTTGTTGAGAGTTTTTGGTAAAATTTTAATATTTTACTATTAATTTTAAGTATTTAATAAAATAGATTACATTTTAATATTGCAAAAACTACTCCTAAAATGTATAATCAAATTAAATGTGGGGGAGAAGGGTTTAAAAAAGACAAGCTATTCTCATATGAATTTTAATTTATAAAATTAAATTCAAAACTTCATTTTGTATTTGGAGGATTTAGATGAAACTGATTAACTTAACACTAAAAGGTGCTGATAGTAAAATTAGCTATGATTTTCAAAGCAAAGTTCAAGGCTGTATTACGCCACAAGATANAAAAGCAGACGTATATCGTGATGCTTTATCTTTTGCTTTTTATGGTGGTATTGATCCAAACAATTTTGTTGTTAAATCACCCGTTTCTATAGAAGTTAGATTTTCGGTTTCAGATGAAGATTACATTTTAAGACGTGGTTCAAAGGTAGAAAGAGGTGAAATAATCGAAGATGCAAGTTTAGAAACTATATCAGGAAATGATGTAGCAAAAGAAACTGCAACAGTTAATGCTGCTTGTCTTGAACTTGTCGGCGTCAATCAAAAGGCTTTTGAAAAATTAATCATAATAGACTTAGATATTGCAGAAGCTTTGTCGTTAGATAAACTTACTAGAGAAACTATAGTTGCTGATCAACTTTCTGGCTTAACAACATCTAAAGAAGTTATGTCAAAACTCAATCAATTAAAAGAAAGAGAAAAGCAATTAATTTCAGAAATTGAATCAATTGTTCCAGCTTCTAGGCATGAACTTGAAGAGAGTGAGCAAATTGTAAAAAATGATAGAGTTGTAGTTGAAGCTGTTAGAAAAGAGTTAGACATTGTAAGAAAAGAAATTGCTAAAGCAACGACATATCAAGAAGAGCTAACATATCATGTGGAAAATGCGGCAGCTTTAGAAGAGCTAGAATTAAAGCAAGATGCAATTGATGAAAAAGTTGAAAAACTTGCCATAAGTAATAAGGCAAGTGCTGTTTTAGAAAAATTCCAATCATATGAAGCGTTTTTAAATAAAACTCAACAAAAAAGAGTTGAATATGAAAAAATTAAAGCATCGCTAAAAGATATAGAAAAGAAAATAGTAGATGGCGAAAATAGCATAGAATCTTTGAGTGATCAATTTATAAAAGAAACACGTAGAGTTGAAGAACTTGAAAAGGTATTAAATAGTCAAATTCTTGAAACTGCAGAAGGTCCTAAAAATGTAGGAATAAAGAAGATTGTTGATGGATATTATACAAAATATGATGAAAGCATTAAAGGCTTACTTGATAGACAAAAAGAAGTAGAAGAACAATTTGATTACTTAACTAAAGCTATTGCAGAACAAAGAAAAAGGCGTGCAGGTTTTTCATTAACACCAGAATATAAAGCGGCAGTAGAAGATGGAGCCGTAATTGAAGGCTCAATGGATAAAATTAAAAAAGATATTGCTGCAAGTCACAATAGGATTGAAAGACTATCTCGCGAAAAGTCCGAGTTAATATCTCAAAATACCGAAAATGTAGAAAAGATAAACCAATTAAAAGAAGAGCTAAATGAATTAAATAAAGAAATTTGTGGGTTATTTCCAACTCAAAAAGATGCTATAAATGCAAGTGTTTACAAAAACCAAAATCTATATGGAAAACATTTGTTAGCTTCTGGCTTAAAGATTGAAATTGATGCTATCGATGAGAAACTTGAAAAAGTAAATCAATCTAGCAAAACATATGCTGATAAATTAATTAATTTAAGAAATAAGAGAACTGAAATAATCAACCACAGGGAAAGGCTACAAATAAGATTAGATTTGTTAAATGAAAAAATGACTGAATATATGAGCTATAACCGTCTTTGTGAAGTAACAGCAGAAGTTGAATATGGCTCACATTGTCCAGTGTGTGATGGTTTTGTTTCTGTTAAAAAAGAAACACCATTGAGAAATACAAAAGCACTAGATGATCAAATTAAGGCAGTTGAAGCAGAACTTGAAAAGGACACAAAAGCTGTTATTGATGCAGAAAATACAATAGGCCAATATGAAGCGGTATTGACAGTAAGTAATCAATATATTGAGTCATTACAATCTTCAAAAAATATTAAAGAATCACAAGTTAAAAAAATATTAGATGAGTTTAAAGTCAATAGTGTAGAAGAACTTGCATCTTTAATGTACAAAGAATTAGATAGAAGCAAGAAAATGATGCTATTAAATGATGAGTTTAAGCAAGCAGAAGCAGATTTGAGAAAAAGAACAGCTAGACACGATCAAATAGTAGAAAGAATTAAATTAATAGACAACGAAGATTTACCATTTGAAAGAGTGGTACTTTTAGAGTTGATGGATAAACATACTAAAGAGCAATTGAGATACAAAGAAACCGTCAAACTTCTAAAAGGTGAAAAAGCTCTAGATGCACTAGCAAAAATTCAAGTAATAGATAAAGAAATTGCCGAAATAGATAAAGATATTTATGCGAAAGAGGCACAGTTAGATATTATTACAAAAGAGAAAGAAAAATTATATGCCAAAATATTTGCAGTTCAAGCTAGAATGCTTCCACTAAATTATAAAGGCAAAGAATATTCTTACATTGAAGTTGTAACACAAGCTTTTTCTAAGCATTTATTAGCAATTACTGAAGAAATTAATAAAACTCAAGAAAAGAGAAATACCTTAAAGATAAGAATTCAAGCTGTAAAGAGAGTTGTTGATGATTTGAAAGAACAAATAAAAGATGCTAATACAGAGCTTTTAATCATAGATTCAACAATAAAAGCAGAAGAAAATATGGTTGAAGACATTTTCCCAGGATATGAAAAAGAACTTGAAAGTCTTGGTGTAAAAAACATTGAAGGTTTACAAGAGTTAATTGTTTTAGCAGAGGATGCATATGCTCTTGAGGTTGAAATAAAAGAACATGCAGATAATAAAATGCGTTTAGCTGAAGTTATAAAAGTATACAAAAACAATCTTGCAGCAAATGAGGCAGCATTTAAAGATTTAGAAAAAAATCTAGAAATACTTGCTGAATTGTCTCAAAAAGAAGAACAAGCTTTAGTTGCTTTAGGGGCAGGAATGAGCAAAGCGGAAGATGTAAAAAGAAGATATTACAGTTTAATTGAAAACAATCAATCGCTAAGCATAGTACAATCAAGAATTAAAGGAATAGAAGATTTATCACAAGCTATTAAAGATGGAGCGATTATTTCTAAAGATTTGTCAGATTTAATTATTTCAAGGGCAAGTGCAAATATTGAGAATATGACCAATGGAAAATATTCTCTAGAGTATGGTGCAGATAATACAATAGTTTTAGCTATAGGGGAAAAACGTATTCCATTTGAAAAAATTGCAAAGCAAGATCAATTAATGTTTAAAGTAGGATTAGCATTTGCATATAATGATGTGCTAGTTTCTCTTTTAGGCGGGGAAGTTGTATTTGCAGTTAATGTTAGCGAAGAAGATTCAAATAGATTGAGTTTAAAACCAATAATAGAATTTAGCCAAGGCACCGACATTATTATCATACCTGAAGATGAAACTATATACTTTAAAGCAGTAAGTAAAATATAAATAATTCTGGGATGGAGAAAGAAAAAGAGAGGTTGCGATAAGCAGCTTCTTTTTTTATCTTAAGGGTATTTTTTGTAAAATATTCATGTTATAGAAGTATATTTTATCACTATATTGTCGCATTTTGGTTGCATATCAAATTGCAATACGGTTAAACTAGAAGTAATTTATACTATAATTTTTAAGGAAAGCTTATGATTAAAGGATATCTAAATTTTCAAGGTGAAGTTGTTGCAAGAGTTGAAAATGTTTCAAAATTATATAAAAAAACCCTCAAAACAAAAGAAGTTTTGGCTGTAGATGAGGTTTCTTTTGAAGTGCGAGCTGGTGAAGTTTTAGGTTTGCTTGGTCCAAACGGTGCAGGAAAATCTACTCTCATCAAAATGATATCAGGTCTTGCTCATCCGACTTCAGGTCATATTGAAGTTATGGGTTTTGATATAAAAAGAAATAGGGCTGAAGCTATGCATAGGGTGGGTGCTGTTATAGAATCACCAGATATGTATGGCAACAAGTCTGCAAAATGGGTGTTAGAATATTTTGCTTCTTTACATGATAGAGAGTCTTTGGCAAATGGCAATAATAAACTTTTAGAAATTTCAAAAAAATCAGATTTAGACAAAGCTAGAATTAGCGAAGTTTTAGATTTAGTGGGGCTTGAGAAAAGAAAAGATAGTAAGGTTAAAACCTATTCTATGGGAATGAAACAACGTTTAGGCATTGCTCAAGCTCTTTTAAACAATCCTAGGTTTTTAGTTTTAGATGAACCAGCAAACGGGCTAGACCCAGCAGGAATTAGAGAAATAAGAAACCTATTAAAAATGCTTGCTAAAGAAAAGAACATGGGAATTTTAGTAAGTTCTCATCAGCTTGCCGAAATGCAACTTATGTGCGATAGAGTCATCATCATTGATAATGGTAAACTCACAAAAGAAGTAGATATTAGGCATGTTGAAGCCGAGCTTGAAAAGAGTCAACAGACATATATTTTAATAACTAACGACAATGAAAAATCAGCACAAATATTAAAAGAAACTTTTGGTATTGAAGCTCAAGTAACCCCAGTTTCATTGATTTTTGAAACTGAACTTCCTGTCGCAAATATCAATAAAGAGCTAGTATTAAAAGATATTGAAGTTAGTGAACTTAAGGCTCAAGAAAAGAGTTTAGAAGACTTTTTCATTGAGGCAACTAAAAAGGAAAAGTATCAAATAGAGTAGCTGGACTAATATTAAAGGGATACAAAAACATATATATAAGGTAAAATAATCTAAATGTATATTTTAAATTAAGGAAATAATTATGGAAAGTAAAACTAAGATTAGAAGACAAACACCATTTTGGAATTTATATATTGGAGAATTGAAAAAATCAATTTTTATTCCATTTTTAATAGGCATCATTGTTGTATATTTGATTTTGCTCATAGTTACACATACAATGTTTAATTCTTTAGTAGACATAAGACAAGATGAATATGAGGGGCATGGCATTGAGAATACAAGTATAAATTTAAGCATGCCACAAGATTCTTTTTTGCCTAATAATTTTGACTCTGCGTATAATTATGCTTTAAGCAATGCATATCAAGAAGATGGAACATATATTTTTAAAAGCGAAGCAGATATTGACTTAGCTTTGAGTTTTAGCGATAAAGCCAAAAAAGAAATTGATAAACATAAAAAAGAAGAAGGTATAAAATTTTATTCTTATCATTCATCAGATCCATATTATGCATTAAAAGTAAAAGTGAATACTTTAAAAGCAATTAAAGCAAATTATATGAATAAGAAAATCGAAATATCATCGGATAATGGACGTGGCATATTTTCTATGTTTTCTGGTGGTGAAAAATATTATGATTTTTATAAAATGGCAAGTAGTATGTTAATTGGCCTAGTTATTATTTACGGAGTTGTAATAGCTGCAAGGTCATATTCTACAGAATTTAGATCAGGGACAATAAAAATGCTGATGGTTCGTCCAATTACAAGAAATCAATTAACTACTGCAAAACTTTTGGCAACAGTTACAAATGTAACTTTTGTATATGTAGTAGTATCAATGATGACGCTTTTAACTAGTCTTAAATATGGCAGAGGAGGGAATTTAACCCTGTTTTCTTTCAATGCTGGGGCATTTTCTCTGGTTCCTGCAAGTACGGTAGTTTTATACACACTACTTTTAGATTATGTATCGCTTTTATCTTGGACATTGTTAAGTTTTGCTATATCTACATTATCTAAACATCTAGTGCCGGGTATTGTTGCATATGTGTTTTTACCAATAGTTGGAACAATCTTACATTTTATTGGTTTGGATTTAGTTGATATTAGTACAAATATGACATGGGCTCCATTTTTAAGCGGGAATTCAGGACCTCCTGCAATTTATAGCAACTTTTTTATAACACTTACTTTTTGGTCTATATATGTAATAGGCTCTACAGTACTAACTTATTTTATTGTAAATAAAAGAGATTTAGCTTAAATTACAATAAAAGTTAAGATATCAAATTATGATCAAGAGCGATAAAACTATGATAGAAAATAAGAAAAAAAGAATGTTTGTCATAGCAACTAGGCATTTAACAAGGTCTGCTATTTTTGCTGGAATATATTTTGTTCTATCTTTTGCTTTGCAGGCTATTTCATATGGCCCGTTGCAATTTAGGGTAGGAGAAGCGATGACATTGCTTCCCATAATATTTCCAGAAGCTGTTTTAGGCTTGACTGTAGGGTGTTTGCTTGCAAATTTATTTTCACCTTTTGGTTGGTACGATATACTCTTTGGTACGCTTGCGACCTTAATTGCGTCTACATTGACTTTCTTTACAGGGAAACTATTAAAAAATAAGCATATTGTCTTAAGAGGCATAGTGGGAGCAATTCCGCCAATTTTAGTAAATGCACTTTTACTTCCATTGATTTGGTTTTTATTTAGTGGTGATAAATTATATTGGTTAAACTTTGGAATGATTTTAGGAACACAATCTGCTACTATATTGATTTTAGGGCTACCTTTACTTGTTGCATTAAATAAAGCTAAAAGTTTTGATATAGACTTCAATTAGTTTTTAAAAGATATTTTATGATAAAGTAAAATTATTTAAAAACATCAGGCATGAAAACAAATTGCTTTATATTTTGACAAACTTTTCGAGGGCTGACTCAAAAGTTGCACTTACTCTGAGAATTAACTCATAAATTATAAAACCCGAGTTGTAAGATTAAATGAACCTTTTATGTAAAAGAAAAGACCCATAGGTCCATTCACTGCTATAATGTTTTTGAACAAACAACAAAGTAACAGGA
>JGI24709J26583_10003908_pt1 | contig 11493 bp, 10 predicted proteins | sample BioPla2DNA1_FD_26583 | JGI IMG/M metagenome (IMG submission 26583) | reverse complement strand
AACAAAGTGAAAGCCAGCGCCTTTAGACGCTGGCCGGTAACTGCCCCTTATAGGGGCGAGCAAACCACCCGTTTGACGGGTGGTCATGATTAGAAAACTTCTTTCCAGTGTTAAAAGTCTTTTTAAAACTTTGACTTAAATTCTTCAATTTGCACAAGCACGACCTAGATCACTATTTGTTACTAGGCAGTTGTGCAAATTGAAGAAGGGTATTTCACATTTTTGGACTTGAATTTATTACTATAAATTCAACTTAATTTCTCTTCCGATGGGAGTATATTGTCTATATTTTACTCCAGCAGCATCCAACATACGTTTCGCTGCTATTACGGAATCTGTCTCAGAGTACTTATCACTCATATACACAACTTCAGTAATTCCCTTTTGAATAATCGCTTTGGTACATTCATTACAAGGGAAGAGGGTAGTGTAAATCTTTGAATCATTCATATGGGTTCCGGTATAATTTAATATGGCATTTAGTTCAGCATGGCACACATAAAAATACTTGGTGTCCAGGTTACTACCTTCCCGATCCCATGGAAATTCATCATCGGAACATCCAATCGGCATTCCATTATAGCCTACAGAAAGGATTTTATTATCCTTACTTACGATACAGGCACCAACGCTGGTATTGGGATCTTTACTACGTTCGGTAGAAAGCAAAGCAATTCCCATAAAATACTCATCCCATTTAATATAGTTTTGCTTCTTCATATGTGTTTCCTCCATTAAATTACAATAGCACCATATTATCATAGAAAATGGAAAATGTAAATTAATTAATACTTACTTCCAGCTATCTGTACTTTAAGGATATTGGTAGTTCCGGAGATACCTAGAGGTACACCAGCAGTTAATATAGCTAATTCCCCACGGGTGATATGTCCCGCCTTCTCTACTGCTTCCATGGCATGATCAAATAATTCAAAGGTATCATGTTCTACAGCGATAAGCAGTGGTTTCACGCCCCATGCCAGATTAAGTTGGCGGCAAACCATAGAATCCGTGGTACAAGCAACAATCGGGCAGGCAGGACGGTATCTGGATACCATACGGGCTGTTTTNCCGGAAGTGGTAACAGTCACTATCATCTTAGCATTCAAATCATGGGCTGTTGTAACCGTTGCACGGGAAATTGCATCGGTGATATCAGGATTTTGTACTTCATCACGAATATAGAAACGCTTCTTATAATCAATATCTTCTTCTGCTCGAATTGCAATTCGTACCATGGTTTTTAAGGCTTCTACTGGATACTTACCAGAAGCTGTTTCTCCAGATAGCATAATAGCACTGGTGCCATCGTAAATTGCATTGGCCACATCAGTAGTCTCTGCTCTGGTTGGCCTTGGATTTTTAATCATAGAATCCAACATTTGTGTAGCAGTGATAACTGGTTTACCACTATTATACACTTTTTTAATAATCATTTTTTGTAGAACTGGTACTTCTTCGTATGGTATTTCAACACCCATATCTCCACGGGCAATCATAATACCATCTGCTACTTTGATGATTTCATCAATATTATTGATACCTTCATAATTCTCTATTTTAGCAATGATTTTAGTCTGAGAGTTGTGCTTTTTTAGTATTTTTTTGATTTCTAGAATATCTTGTGCAGATCGAACAAAGGAAGCTGCAATATAGTCATAACCATGTTTGATACCAAATAGGATATCATCACGGTCTTTATCACTAACATATGGCATGGATAAATGAATACCAGGTACATTAACACCTTTTTTACTGGAGACGATTCCATTGTTTTTTACCTTACAAATAATATCTGTAGGATTCATTTCAATCACTTGCATTTCAATCAAACCATCATCAATAAGAATGGTTGTACCTACTTCAATATCATAAATCAAATTAGGGTAACTGATGGAAACTTGTGTTTCATCCCCTTCAACGTCTCTGGTTGTAAGGGTAAAGGTCTGACCTTCATTTAATTGAATTTTCTTATCATCTTTAAAATTGCCTAGGCGAATTTCAGGACCTTTGGTATCCAAAAGGGTTGCTACAGGAATATTCAATTCTTCTCTTAATTGTTTTATTTTTGTGAAACGACCCAAATGTTCTTCATGATCGGCATGGGAAAAGTTAAATCGAGCAACATCCATACCAGATAATATTAATTGTTTTAAAACATCGCCTTTGTCGGTAGAAGGACCGAGGGTGCAAATAATTTTGGTTTTTCTCATAATTTTTTACTCCTTTAATTAAGTATGTTCAGATTGTTTATAATTTTAAGTTTTGGGTTTTTCGATACTTAATCCCAGTATGGGATTTTAATCTATGGTATGTGAGAAAACAAATCAAACTAGCCAGTAAAACCAGAGCAATAATCATTTTGGCACAATGCATAAAAAATGCTGCTGGAAGTATTTGGATTACTGGATCGGTAACCGGATTAAATATCCAGTCATCATTATTAAAAAATATTTTATGAAATACCATAAAAGTGGTATCAAAATCAATAGCCATCAATAGTCCTACAATTAAGGGAAGCGCAATTGCTGTTACTGAAGAAATAAAAAGATATTTAAAATCTCTCTTCTTTTTTTTATACAGTATGATTATTATGGACAGTACCAGTGTAATTGCTCCCAACATATAGAATATGGTAAAAATATCTTTTACCTCTTTGAAGTGTTTTATACCCGATTCGGAAGCCTCAAAGGTAGGAAATGATAATTCACCCTGATAAAAGGGTGATGAATAATCGATTAAGGCATTGTAATTAGCCAAAATTTCTTCTTTACGGTATCCGGAGTTCTTCTCTATATCCAATATTTCAATATCCATATAGTATAATGGCCGAAAGTTGATGGTTATAATTACAGATATGGATAGAAATAATAATGTGAATAGGAAGCCAATAAGAAGGTCAGTAATCTTGAACCTTTTCATTATATCACAACTCCTTAAAATATTGAATTCTATATTAAACAAAAATTGCCCTATGATAGCATTTTANTTTTANAGTCNACTTCGCATTATAGTATAATTTAATATTGATTGCAAGAAAAAGATATATTAGTAGCATCAATAAATCTTATTAGTATTTATTCATTGAANTCGCAATAGGTCAGGTGTAATATTTTAATAGGGAAGGTAAGCCAAGTGATTTTGGGCAATGATAATGAATTTTGCCACAAGGTGAGTTTATAGAAGTACTGGGATAGAACTTGGCTTGCCCATTGGTATGAATTAGTTTAGAAAAGGAGAAATAGTATGAGAGCTTTGGTCAGTGTATCGGACAAAATAGGGATTGTGGAACTTTCTAAAGAGTTGGTTTCACTGGGGATTGAAATTATTTCGACAGGTGGTACCTTTAAGATACTAAAGGAAGCCGGAATACCAGCCACAGAAATCTCAGACATTACTGGATTTCCAGAGTGTTTGGATGGGAGAGTTAAAACACTTCATCCCGCTGTTCATGCTGGTTTACTTGCCATGAGAAGCAATCCTTCTCATATGGAACAGATTGCGGATTTAAATATTAAACCAATTGATTTGGTCATAGTAAATCTCTATCCATTTAAATCTACGATCTTAAAGGAAGGGGTAACCAGAGCCGAAGCTGTGGAAAACATAGATATCGGCGGTCCAACCATGTTACGTTCTGCAGCAAAAAACTATCAGGATGTAGCTGTTGTAGTGGATCCAAGAGACTATGAGAAAATTCTAAGTGAATTAAAGGAGAAGGGAGAAGTCTCCTTGGACACTAAGTTTTATTTGATGCAAAAGGTTTTCATGCATACATCATCCTATGATACTATGATTGCTGATTATCTAAGAAGAGAAAGAGAAGATAAGGAATTACCAGAGACTTTAACCATGACTTTTGAGAAAGTTCAGGATATGCGTTATGGGGAAAATCCTCACCAAAAAGCCGCCTTCTATCGTGAGATTGGTAAGAGACCGGGTTCACTTACCCAGGCGGTTCAGCTAAACGGTAAAGAACTTTCCTTTAATAATATCAATGATACCAATGGAGCCTTAGAGCTTCTAAAGGAATTTACAGAGCCCACAGTTGTTGCCTGTAAACATGGTAATCCCTGTGGTGTCGGAAGTGCAGACCATATCGACCAGGCTTGGAAGAAGGCATATGAAGCAGATAAAACCTCAATCTTTGGAGGAATCGTGGTTGCAAATCGCGAGATAACCAAAGCAATTGCGGAGGATATGAAGAATATTTTCCTTGAAGTCATCGTAGCACCTTCCTATGAAGAGGAAGCTTTAGAGATCCTAACCATAAAGAAAAACATTCGTATCCTTCAATTAGACAATATTAGTCAACCACAAGAGGAGGATGCCTACGACCTTAAGAAGGTGAATGGTGGTTTAATTGTCCAAACTGTTGATAGTAAGTTGTATCATGAAGAAGACTTACAGGTGGTAACTGACCGTGCTCCTTCCGATAAAGAGATGGAAGATTTGAAGTTTGCTTGGCGTGTTGTAAAATATGTGAAGTCAAACGGAATTGCGATTGCAAAGGATAAGCAAAGTCTTGGGATTGGACCTGGTCAAGTAAACCGAATATGGGCGACCAAGCAAGCAGTGGAGCATGCAGAGGAACTCATAGGAGAAGGGGTAACCCAGGGAGCGGTATTAGCTTCCGATGCATTCTTTCCATTTGATGACTGTGTAGAAGCTGCCCATCAGGCGGGAATCACTGCAATTATTCAGCCAGGTGGATCCTTAAGAGACGCTGATTCTATAAAGAAATGTAATGAATATGGGATTGCCATGGTCTTTACTGGTATGAGACATTTCAGACATTAAANTATAGTTGCACCGAGTAAAATCCGATGGATTAATATTTAAAACTAAGGTAAATAAAAACATGGGAACATGATAAGGCTCTAAGTCCAGTATAGAAATAGATTTTTACAATCCATTCTATAGGGAATTAGAGCCTTTGCTGTTATAACCCAACTTTATTTATAATTAAAATATGAAAGATCATATATAATTCCAATAAGTCTAATGATTATAACTTAACGACATTTGCTGCCTGAGGACCCTTATCTCCATCTACAACCTCATACTCAACTTTGTCGCCTTCTTCTAAAAATTTGAAGCCCTCCATTTGAAGTGCTGAGAAATGTACAAAGATATCATTTCCCTCATCATCGGATAAAAATCCATATCCCTTTTTTGCATTGAACCATTTTACTGTTCCGATTTTCATAAAAATAGCCTCCTACAAAACAAATAAATTCATTACAATAAAATAGTAATGATAGTCTAAATTTAACATAAATTATAAAAAAAGTCAATTTATCTTTGTTATATTTTGTAATATTTTGTAGTTATCAAACGTCTATATTTATAATATTTTGTAGTTATCCAATGGCTATATTAATAATGAAAGAAATGACAAAATAATAAAATTATGTTATTATGAATAAGCACTAAGGATTAATAAACATACTTATATATAACATAGATAAAAACGATTCTCTCATCCCAAGATTGTGAGAAATTTTGCTTTTGCAACCTTTTAAAGAGTAAAGATGATAAAATATGGAGGTAAATACAATGAAATTTGAGGTTCCTATTGGATATGACCTTGTGTTTGAGGAACAATTGGAAGATCTAAATGGACTGGGCATGGTTCTTACTCATAAAAAGACGGGAGCCAAGGTGGCTTTGATTTCCAATGAAGATGATAATAAAGTATTTTACATCGGTTTTCGAACTCCCCCTAAGAATAGTACGGGAGTAGCCCATATTATTGAACATTCTGTTTTATGTGGTTCTAAGAATTTTCCGGCTAAGGATCCCTTTGTTGAGTTGGCAAAAGGATCCTTGAATACATTTTTAAATGCTATGACCTATCCAGATAAGACAGTCTATCCAGTGGCTAGTGTGAATGAACAGGATTTTAAGAATCTAATGCATGTTTATATGGATGCTGTTCTTTATCCCAACATTTATAAGAAAAAAGAAATTTTCATGCAAGAGGGTTGGCATTATGATTTAGAGGATGAAAATGCTGAACTAAAGTATAACGGTGTTGTTTATAATGAAATGAAGGGGGCTTTTTCTTCCCCTGAATCCATGTTATTTCGAACCATTCAGAATTCTCTGTTTCCTGATACTACCTATGGGGTAGAATCTGGTGGTGATCCGGAGGATATTCCTAAATTATCCTACGAGGAATTTATCGACTTTCATAAAACCTATTACCATCCATCCAATAGTTATATCTATCTGTATGGCAAAATGGATTTTGCCGAGAGGTTAGCATGGTTGGATCAGGAGTATTTAAGTCATTTTGACCGATTACAGGTAAATTCAGAGATTAAAAAACAGCAGGAATTTTCCAGTACAAGGGAACTAGAGGTTTATTATTCTGTTGGAGAAGGAGAGAAAACAGAAGATAAAACCTATCTAAGTTACAATATGGTAATTGGAGATTCTTTCAATAAAGAATTAACACTTTCCTTCCAGATATTAGATTATCTTCTTCTTCAGACACCGGGGGCACCTGTGAAACAGGCTCTCTTAGATGCAGGAATCGGCAAAGATATCCTTGGAAGTTTTGAAGATGAAATTAGGCAACCTATTTTTACTATTATAGCCAAAAATACGGAAGCGGAAAAAAAGAATCAATTCATGGCGATTATCCGTGATACCTTGTCAGAATTAGTTGCCAAAGGAATTGATGAAAAATCTCTGCGGGCGGCAATTAATTTCTATGAGTTCAGATACAGAGAGGCGGATTTTGGAGCATTTCCCAAAGGGCTTATGTATGGCCTTAGAATTTTAGCGAGCTGGCTTTATGATGATGGGAAACCATTTTTACATTTAAAAGATAATGCTGGCTATGCATTTTTAAAAGAGAAAATAGGAACTGGATATTTTGAAAAATTAATTGGGGATTATCTATTGTATAATCCACATTCATCCCTAGTGGTATTAAAGCCTCAGCCGGGACTTAATGTCTTGAAGGAAGAGAAATTAAGCAAGGAGCTGGCAGAATATAAGGCTCGTTTATCAGAAGAAGAAATTAGAAAAATACTTGATGAGAAAAAAAGGCTTAAGCTGTTCCAAGAGACACCATCGAGTAAGGAAGATTTGGAGAGAATTCCTTTACTGAGGAGAGAAGATATNAGTAGGCAGACCCAACCACTTTTTAATAAGGAATTACAGATGAATGATGTGAAGATAATTCATCATAATTTATATACCAATGGAATTGCTTATCTCAGATTATTATTTAACCTGAAAGAGCTTCCTCAGGAATTACTTCCCTATACCTCTTTATTATCCTTAGTTCTAGGCTATGTGAATACAAAGAATTATAGTTATCTGGAATTGTCCAATGAAATTAATATCCATACTGGTGGTATTTTTACTAATGTAAGAAGCTTTTCCATCAAAGGTAGCACCGATCAATACCTTCCGGTATTTGAGTTTAGTGCCAAGGTTCTTTATGACAAGATGGAAGATGCTTTCCGGATTATAAACGAAATGCTCTATGAGACGATTTTGGATGATAAGAAGAGATTAAAGGAAATCGTGGATGAGATGACGTCTAAGATGCAGATGCGATTTACCTCATCCGGACATTCCGTAGCCGTAGATCGGGCAATGTCCTATTATTCCAAGCATGGTTTATTCAAAGATATTACGACAGGAATCTCTTTTTATAAATTCCTTGAAGAGTTATCGGATCATTTTGATGAAAAAGCAGATACGGCCATTGAAAGAATGAAGCAACTAATAGAACTGATTTTTACTAGGGAGAATTTATTTGTAAGTTTCACATCCGATGAAGAAGGAATTGAGGTATTGAAACAATCATTTTCTCTTTTGACAGAGAGATTAAAGGGACAAATGGATAGAAAATTACTAGAAACCTATGAAAAGAAGGAGTTAACACCGGTATCTTATAACGAAGGCTTTAAGACAGCCATGCAAGTACAGTATGTGGCTAGAGCTGGTAATTTTCTTTCGGCAGGATATCCTTATACAGGGGCTCTAAAAGTTTTAAAGGTAATTTTAAGTTATGATTATCTTTGGGTCAATGTCCGGGTAAAGGGAGGAGCTTACGGCTGCATGTGTGGTTTCTCCGGAGTGGATGGAGATGCCTATTTTACCTCCTATCGGGATCCGGGATTAAAAGAAACCAATGAGATTTATGAGGGAATTGTAGATTATGTGAAAAACTTTGATGCAGACGAACGGGATATAACCAAATATATTATTGGTACCTTCAGCAGCTTGGATGCCCCCTTAACACCGCAGTCCAAGGGAAGAAGATCTTTAAGTATGTACTTGGCTGGTATTACAGAGGAAGACTTAAATCGGGAGAGAGCAGAAATTTTGGATGTAACCATAGAAGATATCAGAGGTCTAGCCAATACAGTGAAAGCGGTACTGGATGCAGATCATATCTGTGTGATTGGTAATGAAAGCAAGATTTTAGAAAGTAAGGATTTATTTAAAGAAGTTAAAACATTATTATAAGAAAAAATAAAAAGCATATTAGGATGAGAAGGAAAGGCATAGGTACATGATGAAAGCAATGAATAAGAAATCCGGCTTTGTAACATTGATTGGGAGGCCGAATGTGGGAAAATCCACTTTAATGAATCATTTGATTGGACAAAAAATAGCAATCACATCAAATAAACCACAAACCACAAGAAATCGAATACAAACCGTTTTTACGGATGAACGGGGGCAGATTATTTTCCTTGATACCCCTGGAATTCATAAAGCAAAGAATCGATTGGGTGAATATATGGTCAGTGTGGCAGAAAGAACCCTCAGAGAAGTGGATTTAATTCTATGGCTTGTGGAACCAAGCACCTTTATAGGTGCTGGAGAGCAATATATTTGCGAGCAATTACAAAAGATAAAAACACCAATCATCTTGGTCATTAATAAAATTGATACGGTGAAAAAGGAAGAGCTACTAAATATCATTGCTACCTATAAGGACATTTTAGATTTTGCAGAGATTATACCGGTGTCCGCATTGAAGGGAGAAAACACCAGTGACCTCCTTTCCACGATTTATCAATATTTACCCGAAGGACCTATGTTTTTTGATGAGGATACCATTACCGATCAACCAGAGCGACAAATTGTGGCGGAACTGGTTCGAGAAAAAGCATTGCGTTTGCTGGATGAGGAGATACCTCATGGGATTGCAGTCAGCATTGAACAGATGAAAGAGAGAAGTAATGGTTCAATCATTGACATCCATGCTACCATTGTTTGTGAGAGAGATTCCCACAAGGGAATTATTATCGGCAAGGGTGGAGGAATGTTAAAAAAAATAGGATCCCAGGCCAGATTAGAAATTGAAAACTTATTGGACTGTAAGGTGAATCTCCAACTTTGGGTAAAGGTAAAAAAGGACTGGAGAGATAGTGATTTTCTACTGAAAAATTATGGATTTCATGATAAGGATTATTAGAAAAGTGAAATAAAATTATGCCCTGGTTTATCTAACCAGTTTAGAAGAACATAAAATGGGAAACCTAATGATATAAGTATTAACTACTTAAGGAAAAAACATAAGGTAATATCAAGTTAGGGGGCTCATTTATGAAGAATCTTGAGTATTGGAAACGATTTTTTAAGTCAGGTAAAATTGATGATTACTTAAATTATATTGCATGCGCGAGGGAAGAATACGATGGTGACCCTCAGGCTGTGGTAAGTAAAGAAGAAGGTGGTATCAATGCCGGCGTCGACTACAGTGAGGGGAATAGTACTATCAGCCATGCCGGTTGGTGAGTATGATAAGCGATTAGTAATATTAACATTGGAATATGGTAGAATAACTGCATTTGCCAAAGGCGCCAGAAAACCCAATAGCGCCTTATTGGCATGTAGTTCACCGCTTGCTTTTGGTGAATTTACTTTATATGTGGGAAGACGTTCTTATAGTGTAATCTCAGCGGATATAAAAAACTACTTTTCAGAACTTAGAGGGGACTTTGAGGGTTTTTGCTATGCAATGTATTTTTGCGAAATTTGTGATTATATGTCCAAGGAGAACAACGACGAAAAAGATATCTTAAAGCTACTCTATCAGACTCTTCGAGCTCTGACCAAGAAAACAATTGAATTTCCTTTAATAAAAGTAGTGTTTGAACTAAAGATGATGACTTACAATGGAATGGCTCCACAGGTATTTCATTGTGTCAAATGTGAGAACAATTCATACCAAAAAGCAAGTGAATTTGCTTCGGCCAGTGGTTTAAGTTCCCCAATTTATTTTAGTACCAAAAGTGGGGGGATTTTGTGTAGTGGATGTAGAATAAATGATAAGAGCTCCATTCGTATCAATACTTCTACTCTATACACAATGCAATACATAATATCCAGGGAAATAGAAAAATTATATACTTTTAAAGTAACAAGTCAAGTATTAAATGAATTGGAAATTTGTATGAAGCATTACTTACAATGTTATATTGATCATGAATTTAAATCAGCAGAAATGTTAAAAACATTATAAAATACGGAAATAGTGATTAGATTCGATTTTGGAGTTGAAATTATAACGCTTTAAGGTTAAAATTATATGCATCCATAATCCAAAACATAACGGAGGGAAACAGTTAATGAAAAAACTGATATTATGCATTCTATTCCTTTTGTCATTCATCAGTATCACAGCATGTAGGAAGAAAGAAGAAATTGTAATTACTGCGGAAGATATAAGAACGAATACCTTACTAGCGAAAAACAATGGTGGACTTCAAGTGGCTACCGTTGAAGATTTCGATAAAACATATTATAATTATTCAGAGTTATCAGAATTTGTAAAAAAAGAAGTTGACACTTATAATAAAAAAGCAGGTGGCGATAAAATTACTATTGATAGCTTAGAGCTTAGGGAGGGAAAGGCAATTTTAGTCTTATCCTTTTCTGGGATGGATCAATATTGTAATTTTAATGAAACTTCTGCTGCCTATTTCAATGGTGGAGCCGAAAATATTCCCATTGACTTGCCTACTACCTTAGTTCGTGCCAAGGATGGAGAAAGAACGGATACCGCCGAAGTGCTTCGAAATAAAAAGTACAAAATTTTGGTGATTCAAGAACCATTTGATATTCTTGTTAATGGTAAAATAATGTTTTATTCTGATAATGCCCAATTACTTGAAGANAACAAAGTGAAAAGTATGGGAGAAGATATGACAGTGATTGTATTCAAACCATAAGTATGGGAAATATATAAAATATAATATAGACGTTTGCAACCATTTTGAGTTACGCAAATGCTTAGAATATTAAATAGATGCGAGGATGAACATATGGAAAAAACAATGGAAAAAATAGTTGCTTTAGCCAAAGCAAGGGGTTTCGTATATCCAGGNTCCGAAATATATGGTGGACTAGCNAATACCTGGGATTACGGAAACTTAGGTGTGGAATTAAAGAACAATGTTAAAAAAGCTTGGTGGCAAAAATTCATTCAGGAACATCCCTTAAATGTGGGTG
>JGI24709J26583_10003899_pt1 | contig 11507 bp, 12 predicted proteins | sample BioPla2DNA1_FD_26583 | JGI IMG/M metagenome (IMG submission 26583) | reverse complement strand
GGATTTGGTGTTTCATCGATTGTTTGTCAAGGAAAAGATGATGAAAATTTAATGCTTTTAATAGAAGTTGATCGTAAAAAAATGAAAAAAGTAAATGACATTATAAAAGAGGTTGCTCCAGATTCATTCATAACGATATCAGATACTAAAAAAATTATTAATGGTTATTTTGTAAGGTAAAATATGAAAGAAGTTTATGCTTTTTATGGAGATGAATCTTTTCTGATTGATGAGGAAATCAAAAAAATTATAGAAAAACATCCGAATTCAGAAGTTATTAAATATGATTTGGAAGAAAGTAGTCTAAACCTTTTGCTAGAAGATGCTTTATCTCTTTCTTTATTTAATGAACATAAAATAATAATAGGAAGTAATGCTAATTTTTTAAGTGCTAGTGACACAAAGGGNAAGGTTAATCAAAATGTTGAAGATTTATTAAAATATATCGATAATCCTAATGATACTTCGACTATTATTTTTACGCTTTCAACTAATATAGATAAACGAAAAAAAATAGTAAAACAATTATTAAGTAAAAGTATTGTAAAAGAGTGCAATAAATTAACAGTTGATAATGCAGTTTTATTTGCCAAGGATATTTTTTCTAAAGCTAATTTCCAAGTAGGGTATAGTGCTTTAAATAAATTGGTTCATAAAACAGGAAACAATCTATATTTATTGAATAGTGAATGTAATAAACTTATGATTTATAAAAATGAAGAGAAGAAGATTGAATTAGATGATGTTGATCAAATGGTAGAAAGATATGATATAGATAACTTGTTTGCTTTAACTGATGCTGTTGTGAAAAAGGATATAAATGAGGCTTTATCTTTGTACCAAGAATTACTAAAAAGAAATGAAGAACCAATTAAAATCATTGTAATTATTGCTAATCAATTTAGGCTTATTTTTCAAGTTAAGAGGTTAAAGAGTAAAGGGTTAAGTGATAGTGAGATAGCATCTGAATTAGCTGTTCATCCGTACCGGGTAAAACTTGCTAAGGAAACAAACTTAAGTGAAAAAGAGTTGTTAAAATATTTAACAACTTTAGCGGATCTAGATGAGCAAATAAAAACGGGGAAGATTAACAAAGATGTAGGCCTTGAATTGTTTTTATTAAAGTTGTAAAGAAAAGTGTGTTTGATTATAAACACACTTTTTATATTTTTCTATACAATCCAATAGCTTTCCCTAGAATACTTACATTAGGTAATATAATAGGAGATAGATAATCATTTTCTGGTTGTAGCCTAACAAAGTCTTTTTCCTTATAAAATCTTTTTAGTGTAACCTCATTATCCTCGGTCATAGCGACAACTATATCGCCATTATTAGCTGTGCTCTGTCTTTGGACAATTACGATATCTCCATCAAAAATACCTGCATTTATCATACTGTCACCACTGACATCCAAACTAAAGACTTCTTTTTTGTTTGGAATAAGAGAAGCAGGTAATGAAAAGAATTCGTTTGGTCTCTCTATTGCTTCAATAGGGGATCCTGCAGTAACTTTCCCAAGTAATGGTACTTTAATTAAACCATCATCTTGGTTCATATATTCATTATCTACTAATAATTCGATAGCTCTACTTTTGTTCTCGTCTTTTTTAATATATCCTTTTTTTTCAAGATTAGAAAGATGTACTTGAATAGTGGCAGGCGATGATAAGCCTAAAACTTTACCAATTTCTCTAACAGTAGGTGGATATCCATCTTTAGCAATTTTTTGTTTGATAAATTTTAGAGTTTCCTCTTGCCTTGTTGTCAAATTATCCAATAAAATTCCTCCTTATACTTTTTCTGTTTACATCTTATCACATAGAATGTAAAATGTCAAACATTTGTTTGCAAAAGGTGTTGACACGAACAAAAGTTCGTTATATAATGAGAGTAAGAAAAGGAGTGTTAATATGAAAGTTAAAGGAGTTTTTGTTACTTGTCTAGTTGTTGTAATGTATTTATTTTTATGCTCATGGCGCTTTGAAAGACTAGATGAAGTGGAGGAAATAAATGACAACCAATTAGTGGTAAATGTAAAATAGTTATCTTTACTTTTAAAAGTAAAGGTTTTTTGGTATAATACATATTATAATAAGGATGTGTTATACGTGGCAAAAGATGATAAAAATATTGATAAAAAAATAATTGATAATATAAAGGCCTTAGCGATCGACATGATTGATGCAGCATCATCAGGTCATCCTGGAATTGTTTTGGGAGCTGCCCCGATTCTTTACACTTTGTATGCAAGACATATGAATATAAATGTTAAAGATGAAAAGTGGATTAATCGTGATCGTTTTATTATGTCGGCAGGACATGGATCAGCATTACTTTATGCAACTTTATTTACGGCAGGCTACAATCTTACAATTGATGATCTTAAGTCTTTTAGAAAAGTTGGCTCTAAGACGCCTGGACATCCAGAATATGGTATAACTCCTGGTGTTGATGTGACAACAGGACCATTGGGCCAAGGATTTGCTACAGCTGTTGGTATTGCAATGGCTGAAAAAATATTAAGTAATAGATATAATGAAAAGAAAAAAGGAATTTTTACTTCGGAAAATAATTTGTTCGATTACAATACGTATGTTTTGTGTAGCGATGGTGACTTAATGGAAGGCGTTAGTTATGAAGCGGCTTCTTTAGCTGGAAACCATCAATTAGGAAATTTAATTGTTCTTTATGATTCCAATGACGTATCCCTAGATGGGAAAACAGATTTGAGTTTTAAAGAAGATGTATTAAAACGTTTTGAATCTATGGGATGGCATACTACTCTTGTAAAAGATGGGAATAGTGTCGACGAAATAGATAAAGCAATTCAAAGAGCTAAAAAGGTTACTGATAAGCCTTCTATTATAGAGGTGAAAACAATTATTGGTAATGGTTCATTACTTGCAGGAACAAATGCATCACATGGTAAGCCTTTAACTAAAGAAGATATAACGCAATTAAAAAGTACATTAGATGTAAGAGCGATCCCATTTTCTGTATCTAATGAAGCAACTCAAGAATTTAGAACAATGATTACAAGTAGATCAGGATCTAAGTATAGTGCTTGGGCGGAAACACTTAAAGGATTTATGGGGAAAGCGCCAGATAATGTAAAACAAGAACTTACATTTTTAAGTAAGAACAATCTAGCGATTAATATAAATTTGCCTAAGGTAATGTGGCAATTTGGTGATGATTTTAAAGAACCCCTTCGTGATACAAATGGGAAAGTTATGAGTGTTATAGCTGATTATGTATTTAACTTCCTAGGTGGCAGTGCAGATTTAGCAACATCTACAAAAACATATTTACCTAAATATTCTAATTTAAACCCAGTATCTTTAGATGGACGTAATATTTCTTTTGGGGTTAGGGAACATGCCATGGGTTCTATTTTAAATGGTCTTGCCTTATCTGGATTTAGAGTTTTTGGTAGTACATTCTTATCTTTTGCTGATTATTTAAAACCAGCTATTAGAATGTCTTGTTTGATGAATCTTCCTGTAACATATATTTTCACTCATGATTCAGTAGGAATTGGTCCTGATGGTCCAACGCATCAACCTATTGAACAGTTAGCAATGCTTAGAAGCACCCCAAACCTTGATGTTTACAGACCTGCTGATGCAAGAGAAGTGGTGGGGGCATGGAATTCTATTCTAAGGACACATAAACCTAGTGCGCTTGTTATTTCGCGTGATGATGAAGAGATACTTACTAATTCAAACATAGAAAATGTAGCAAAAGGTGCATATATTGTACGTAAAGAAGTAGTTCGTTTGTCAGGTATCATAATTGCAACTGGAAGTGAAGTGTCATTAGCAATTAAAATAGCTAATGAATTATATAAAAATGGTATTGATATTAGAGTTGTAAGTATGCCTTGTGTTGAGAAGTTTTTAGAACAAAGTGAAAATTATAAAGAGGACTTAATACCGTTTGGATATAAAACAATTGTTGTTGAAGCAGGATCAAATTTTGGTTGGTTCCGTTTTGTATACAATGAGAAATATTTAATAACGATCGATAAATTTGGAGTTAGTGGCACTAAAGAAGAAGTGCTTGATTATTGTGACTTTACATATGACAAAATAAAACAAAAAATAGAGAAACTTTTTAGATAGGTTTCTCTATTTTTGACAATTGTTGACTATAGCCTGCTATATACTAAGTTAAGAAGAGGTGATAAGTATGCGTGTATACTATGTTTTTGTTGTTAATGATTTTTTTGCGAGTTTTTATAATTCAAAACCATCATCTTTATATAAAATATTTGAACAAATATATAATTTAAATAAAAATGATATTGTTTTAGGATATCGTATTTTTGAACAAATCGCTATTCCTTTTAATAAAACAAATGTTAATGAATATATTTATAATAGACATTGCATGGAACTTTCTTATTCAAGAAATGTTAATGTTCACACAATTAAAAACCTTTACTTTGATGAAATAAGCAAGCTTACAGTTTATAATTCTCATATAAAAATTAAGACAAATATTAATTATCCTACTTTTATTGATTCCTTAAGAAATTTTGAAAAAAACATTTTTGTTTGTGATTTTATTAACAAAGATTATTTTTGGCTTGATAAAATAAAGAAAGAAACACTTGTATAAAGTTTATATATTTAGTAAAATATTATTGTTAGGAGGAATATAATGGAACTTTTTTTTGACATATTATATGTTGTGATAGGCCTTATAGTAGGTGCGGTAATAGGATTTTTTATAGCTCGTAAAGTTATGAAAAAATACATGAAAGAAAATCCACCAATAAATGAGCAAATGATTAAGGTTATGATGCAACAAATGGGAAGGACTCCCTCTCAAAAACAAATTAATCAAATGATGAAAGCAATGAATAAGCAATTATAATTCATTGTTTTTTTACTATTGTAGTTATCTTAAAATAGCAATACATGTTATAATATATTTATATGAAGAAGTAGGTGGTAAAAGTGGCAAAAGTAAGTGTTGTTATTCCTATATATAACGCTTCTAAATATCTTTCTTTGTGTTTAGACAGCATTGTTTCACAAACATATAAAAAATTAGAAATTATTTTAGTAGATGATAAAAGTACTGATAACTCATTAGTGCTACTAAAAGAGTATAAGGAAAAGTGCAGGAAAATAAAAATAATAAGGCTAAAAGAAAATGGTGGTGTTAGCCACGCTAGAAATGCAGGAATTGAAAAAGCAACAGGTGATTATATTTTTTTTATTGATAGCGATGATTTTGTAGATAAAAATTGTATTAAAAAACTTGTTGAAGCATCAATAAAATATGATGCTGATGTTATAGATACTGAAAGGTTATATTGGTATAGAAGAGGTGCAAAGTTATTAACTTTTACTGAAAGAAAGAAACTTAAACGAGATTTAATATTAGGAAATATGAATGATGATTCAAGATGTATAAGCATGCCTCGTTATGTAACAGGCAAATTATACAAACGAAGCGTTATTGGGGATATAAGATTCGATGAAAATGTTAGATGTTATGAGGATGCACTTTTTAATCATCAAATTAAAACTAATATAAATAAATATGTGTATTTAAAAGATACATTTTATAACTATTTACAAAGACCATATTCACTAATAAATACTATTAGTACAAATCATATGGATTATCTTTATGTAGGTAAAAAAATAAATGATATATACAAAAAAGAAAGTGACAGAGTAAAACAAGTATCAAATAATGTTATACTAGATGATATTATTGCAATTATTGCTCTTAAGATACCTAAGATGCTTATAACTAATTTGTCAAAATATGAACATGTAAGTGAATATCTTAAATTAATAGATTCTTTATCGATTAAGAAGATGAAGCTTAAAACAAGAATTGCAATTTCTATTTTTAAAAAAAGAAAAAGATATTATCGCTATCTTTCATTAGTTCAAAAAATTAATTTAGTAGATAGAAGTTTTGTGTTTTTAAACATGGTTAATCCATATAAAATAAAAGATGAGAAACTAAAAAAGAAAGTAGGTGCATTTTGTTAATGCATCTACTTTTATATCATTCTCATTTTATCCTCATCTTTAAATGGGTTATCCTTGTCTATTTTATCCATAAAAAGAATACCGTTTAAATGATCCATTTCATGTTGTACAGCAATAGCAAGTTCTTCTCTTGCTCTTAATTTCTTCGTATTACCATCTATATCTTGGTACTCAATTGTAATTCTTGCAAAGCGAGGAATGATACCTTCTACTTCACGATTAACACTCAAACATCCTTCACCGCCACCTGCATATATTAATTCCTCTGAATGACTTACTATTTTAGGATTTATTATTACGTATTTGTTAAATGTTTTATCATCTTGTTCGTGAGCAATAACAAAATATCTTTTGTTAACACCAAGTTGTATGGCAGCAAGTCCCATGCCTGGTCTTAAATTATACTTTGAAGCTATCTCTTCAATTTGGCTATTTACAAGATGCTCTAACATATCATTAATCATATCTATATCTTTTTTATTAAGTGGAAAAGAAACTGCTTTGCTTACTTGTCGTAGGCGTTTATCTTTTTCATCTAATATATCTGTTGTTTTTAACATTTACATCACCTCAAAATTAAATGTATTTTATCATGTTTTAAACAGTTTGGCAAACAAACTATGGCAATGTCATATAAATAATTATTGACATTACGCAAATTTATAGTAAAATAACTTTGAAAAAGGAAGCGATTGTTATGTCTTTAAAGAAAAATATACCTAATACTTTATCTACGATAAGGCTTTTTATGGCCTTGTTGATACCTTTTGTATTTCCCGGATTAAGCCTTTCTTCAAAGTTGCTTTATTTTTTAACAGGTAATGCAACAGATGCTTTAGATGGATACCTAGCAAGAAAATGGGAAGTCCAGTCAAGATATGGAAAAATTGTTGATCCTATTGCTGACAAAAGTTTCAACTTACTATCTTTATTATTTGCATCTCTAACAATAAATCCTCTTTTACTAGGTATAGTAATAGGTGAGGCTACAATAGCTGCAATAACATCACTTCATACTATTAGTAATATCAAAAGCAAAAATATTGATATGTCAAAATTAAATCTTCCATCTAAAACGAAGTTGTTTATAGAAACAGCTTATGGATTAAATGTGTCTAGAATAGGCAGAAAGAAAGCTATACTTATGACTGCCTCAGTTGCAATTGCATTGCTTTCATCTTTAGTTCCAGCACTGGTTTTTCCAGCATCGTTATTAATTGCTTTTACAACTATCGTTGAAATACCTGTTATAACAAAATATGCAACTGAGTACTATATTGATTGTAAAAATTATAAAATAGAATCATCAATTGAGTGTAATGCTACGAAAAGGGATTTAGAAAAATTAAAAAAAGCTAAAGAGAAATTAGAAAAGTATAAAAAAATCGATCAATGTTCAGACATGTTAGATGAAAAGATTATTCAAAAATTTAAGAAAGAGCATAAGTTTGAAAATGAAGAGTATGCTCCTGCTCTTACAGATATCGATGAAGTTGCTGAAAATGATGTAATAGATGATAAAGCTTATACCAAAACATATAAACATTAGAAATTTCTAATGTTTTTATATAATATAATAATTAATTGTTAACTATTCACATAAGTTATTATGAAACTATTCTTTAAAATTTTACGAAATTTTAAAACTTGTGATATAATTTATGTAGGAGTGATTATATGAAAAAAAGAATTTATTCAATTTTAACTACATTATTAATTGGAGGTATATTATTTTATTTTATGCTACCACCAATAAATCTTAGTGCGCCTTCGTTTTGGATTTTTTTAATTATTATGTTAACGATATATTTTACTGTTTATTCTATTTATAATGCAAAAGAGATAAGTGATAATTTTAAATATAATAAGGCTGAAGCAAGTAAAAAAGTTGGTATTATTTCAATTAGTATAATATCAGTATTTTTACTTATTTCTTTAATAAATATTATAAACTCACCGTTATTCAATGCGAAATCTTATTATAATCGTATTGCAATCAATGAAGATAATAGTTTTGAAGAAGATGTAAAACCTGTTGATTTCAAATCTTTACCATTGCTCGATAAAGATTCAAGTAGAAAACTAGGAGATAGAGTAATGGGTCAAATGACTGAATTGGTGTCTCAATTTAGAGTGTCTGACCTTTACACACAAATCAATTTTAATGATGATATTATTAGAGTAACACCTTTAGAATATGCAAATGTTATTAAATATTTTACTAATCGTAAGAATGGTGTAAAAGGGTATATTACTTTAAATTCTGTTACTGGTAAGGCAGAACTTAAAAAATTAGATAAAGGTATGAAATACATGCCCTCAGCTTTATTTAATGAAGACTTAGTTAGAAAACTTCGTTTTATGTATCCAACCGAAATATTTGATCAAATCAGTTTTGAAATAGATAATGAAGGAAATCCGTATTGGATAGTACCAACTATTAAATATACTGGTGTTGGGCTTAGAAGAGATATTAAAAACTTGATTATCTTTAATCCAGTTACTGGTGAAGGTACAAAATATGCTCTTAAAGATGTTCCAAGTTGGGTTGATCATGTTTATCCTTCTGATTTAATTATTGAACAAGTAAATGACTGGGGATTGTATGAAAAAGGATTTCTAAATTCCATTTTTGGACAAAAAGGTGTTGTAGCTACTACAACAGGTTATAATTATATAGCGATGAATGATGATATATATTTATATACTGGAGTTACTTCTGTCTCTAGTGATGAATCAAATATAGGGTTCATACTAACAAACCTGCGCACTAAAGAGACACACTTTTATGAGGTCTCGGGTGCGGAGGAATATTCAGCCATGGCTAGTGCTGAAGGGCAAGTCCAACAAATGAAATACAAGTCTACTTTTCCTTTGTTAATCAACTTAAATAATAAACCAACTTATTTAATGTCATTAAAAGACAATGCTGGACTTGTGAAAATGTATGCTTTTGTAGATGTGGTAGATTATCAAAATGTTGTTGTAACTGATGCTAAACATGGTATTGAAGTGGCCGCTAAAAACTATTTAGGAAATGATATTAATACAGTTGGTGAAGAATTTACTGAAGATATAATCATTTCTAAAATAAACACATCAGTAATTGATGGTACTAGTTATTATTATTTGACTGATACCAAAAATAACAAATATAAAGTATCAATTAAAGTCGAACAAAGTATTATTCCATTTATAGAAGTTGGAAATAAATTAAATGTTAGCTATACTGAAAATAATAGTATTAGAGAAATCATTAAGATAAATAAATAGTAAATAAACTCCTTTCACATCATACAGACATGAAAGGAGTTTTATTTTGTTAAAATATCAATAATTATCATGGTATAATTGTTGTGAAGGAGGTGACCTTATGATAAAAGAAAAACTAGAACTTTTGCCACATTTACCCGGTTGCTATTTAATGAAAAATAGTAAAGGAACAATTATATATGTGGGGAAAGCTAAAGATCTAAAAAAGAGGGTAGTAACATACTTTAATCGTGAACATACGGGTAAAACTAAGGTTTTAGTAGAAAATATTGCAACATTTGAATACATCGTTACTAAAACCGAAGAAGAAGCGCTGATATTAGAATTAAATCTTATAAAAAAGCATGATCCAAAATATAATATTTTATTAAGAGATGACAAATCATATCCGTATATAGAACTTACCAATGAAAAATATCCCAGACTTTTAGTCGTAAGAAGTCACCTGAAACGTAAGAAAAACACTAGATTATTTGGACCATATCCTAATGCGTATGCGGCAAGAAAAATAGTAAATATGTTAAATAGAATGTACCCCCTTAGAAAATGTCGAATTCTTCCAGATAAAGAGTGTTTATATTATCACATTAAACAATGTCTAGGTTACTGTATACATGATATCAGTCAGGATGTAANAAAACAAATGAATGATGAAATAGTAAGTTTTTTAAAGGGAAATGAGAATTCGCTTCAAAAAACTATCGAAGAAGAAATGTATAAAGCATCTAACAATTTAAATTTTGAAAGAGCAGCTGAAATGAAATCCTTATTAGAAGATATTGCAACAATATCAAAAAGACAGGTTATTGACTTAAACGATAATATAGATCGTGATGTGTTTGGGTATGCAAGTGATGGGGCTTATATATCTATTCAAGTTTTCCATATTAGGGGAGGAAGGATCGTAGAAAGAGAATCAACTCTTTATCCACTTCTTGACCTAGATGAAGAAGCATTAACGTACCATATATGTTCCTTTTATGATGGAAACAATCTAAAACCAAGAGAGATTTTCGTGCCGGATATTATAGATACTAAAGCCGTTAGCAAGATTTTAGAAGTAAAGGTTATAAATCCTAAAAGGGGTAAGAAGAAACATGTTTTAGATATGGCGATGAAAAATGCAAAAATAGGTTTGGAAGAAAAAAGGGAACTTGAAAATAGAAATGAAGAACGTAGTTATAATGCAAGTCGCAAATTAGGAGAGATTCTTTCAATCGACAATTTAAGTAGAATTGAAATATTTGATAACTCGCACCTTTTTGGAACATTTTCTGTTAGTGGTATGGTTGTCTTCATTGATGGTAAGCCAGCTAAAAAGGAATATCGTAAGTATAAAATAACGAGTGATAAAGTAGATGATTATAACCTGATGAAGGAAGTAATATATAGAAGATATCATAGAGTTTTAATAGAAAAGCTAGATGCCCCTGATTTGATTGTTGTAGATGGTGGTAAAATACAAATGGAAGCCGCATCTACTACTCTTAATATGTTAGGGATGAATATACCTATATGTGGTCTTAAAAAAAATGACAGACATAAAACAAGTGCTTTAATATATAATGAAGTTGAAATACCAATCGATAGTCACTCTAATGTTTTTCATCTGCTTGAAAGAATGCAAGATGAAGTTCATAACTTCACTATAAGATATCACAAAGATATTAGAAGCAAGGGAGCTTTGGAAAGTGTACTTGATAATATAAGTGGAATAGGTGCAAAAAGAAAAAAAGAATTATTAAAAAGATTTGGTTCGATTGAAAAAATAAAAGAAGCGAGTGTTGAAGAACTAAGTATTATACTACCTATAAATGTTGCTTATGAATTAAATAAATATTTTAAAGATGAAAAAAAGATACAATAAATATGTATCTTTTTTAATGCTTAAAAATTAGTCAATATCAATCTTCGAAATCAGGGATGTATTCTAGNATGTCTTTTGGTTGGCAGTTTAAACTTTTGCAAATATCGTTTAGTAATTCTAATCTAATTGCTTTTACTTTACCTCTTTTAAGAAGTGACATGTTAACCTCGTTAATGCCAACTTGACTCGCTAATTCCTTTGAAGACATCTTGCGATCTGCCAAAATACGATCTAATCTTAAAACTATCACAAACAACACCTCTTTTTGTAAAATTATTACTTACGTCAACATAATATCAAATGTATTATTGTTTGTCAAATATATCTTATTGAGAAACGATAAC
>JGI24709J26583_10003895_pt1 | contig 11514 bp, 14 predicted proteins | sample BioPla2DNA1_FD_26583 | JGI IMG/M metagenome (IMG submission 26583) | reverse complement strand
GCTTGTAACCATCACTATTGTCACCTAAACACTGTTTTTTAAAAGGACATTTATCGCAATCACATCTATGAAAGCTGTATGCAATAGAACCATTTTTCCTTGCATAACTGTATTTGCACTACCTAAAGACTTTGGAAAAAAGAAAACTTACTACGGAAACAATGAATGTAGGGACTACCAGATATATGAGAGATTTTGTTTCAATTAAAAAATTAGGAGGATGCGACTATGAAAGGATTATTTGGAGATTTGTTTGATATGAATCATGATGGAGAACTTGATGGATTTGAACAGGCAGCAGATTTTGCAGCATTTGCAACACTGATGGACAAGATGAATGAAGAAGATTCTGATGACGATGAAGAATCAGAACTAGAGGTGGCAGGAATAGATGCAACTGACCTTGAGTTTATGGATGAAGATGAACGAAGAGAAGCATTAGAAGATGCAGGACTTGATCCAGATGACTTTGATTTTTAGAAGATAACGGAGGATAAACTATGAGTGCAAAAAAAGATGATGGAATCAGGTCAAGTTTATAAAAGTTATTGACTTGTATAGAAAAGTACAAGGGGATATATGGGGAAGAACAGAGTTTTCATCGGTTGATACATGTTCATAATATATTGAAGATACATTAGGTTTGAAGGAGGAATATGCTGTAGCTGAAAGCCTCCAGCCAGCCATTGATAAGCTACTTTCACTATAAAATATGTTGAAAATCGAATAAAAAATACTGCGTTCGCTCTATTATTTTTTGAAAATATAGAGTATAATAAATGTGGGTTTTTTTAAAAAAACGAAAATCTGAAGCAAAAATTATTATGGTTTTCACATATAGTGGGCGAGGTAAAAAGCATGACTGTAAGCTATAAAAAATTATGGAAAATATTAATTGACAAAGATATGAAAAAGAAAGACCTTGTTGATGAGGCGGGTGTAAGTACATACACGATAAACAAGCTAAATAAGGGTGAAAATGTAACAACTGATGTTCTTGTAAAGATATGCAAAGCATTAGATTGTTCATTTGACGATATTATGGAAGTTGTAGATGAAACTAAATAGTTTCAATTTAACAGCTAGAATGAGGTTATTATGATAGAAAAAATTTGCCCTTATCATGGCATTCCAACGCCAGAGGGAGAATAAAAGTAAAAGCTTGCGTTGGTTCAAAGTTTTTTCAATGGGTTTTTGGATATAACGGATTAGTAAAAATAAATCAACCAGAAGCAGTAAAATCTAAATACATGAAAATGTTGAGAAATGCACTAAGTAAATAGTGGAAGAAGTGGATACGATGAAGATTAAACGAAGTACTGATAGAGATGTTGTTGTGGACATTTCTGAGTGAACCACTTGAAAATACGTATTTTAAAGTTGAGAACATGAAATCTGAAAGGACAAGTAAATGACTTATTTACAACCTAAGAATTTGTGCCCAAACATGATGTACAAATATTTTGGCAATATCAAATATGCTTTTGACAGTATCAAGGGCAATGAAATTCATTTTGATTCAGTGAAGGAATTTAATGATCCATTTGAATGCTACAATGAATTGCTGTACATTGATGATCCTATGAACTTTAGCTTATTCGATGTACTACGAATTAATAATCATTTTTCTAAAAGAGAAGATAATAAACAGACAAGGCAGGAATATTTGGATTGTATATTGAATTTTGAGATTTACAATTCTATTATGTGCTATTTAAAAACAAACAGTTATTTTTTAAAAGAGAGAGCCGGCGATTTTCCATATAGCGAGAGCAGAGACGATTTATTTGCTTTCTTATTGAAACAGATGAATTTAGGCAATGAGTTACATATGAGAATATGTAAAAAAACAGTCATAGAATATTTTTGTAAAAGATGGGATTTGTGCAAGTTCATTCCCGGAATGGTAAAAGAACTTACGAAAGACCACACTGGCAGAGCAAAAAGACAGGATTCAGAAGTTCAGGTCTCCTGTTTTTCCGAAGTGAATGATTCGATTTTAATGTGGGGATATTATGCTAAGAGTCACAGAGGAATTTGTGTTGAGTACGACTTCACAGATACCAGACTAAAGGAAAAAGCAGGACATGTTATTTATAGTAAGAATCGAGATTTTCATTCAGACAAATGGTATCTGTTAAAATCTGATTGCTGGCAACATGAGAAAGAATGGAGAATTGCACAGGCATTTCCGGTTGAAAAGCTTTGTATACCAGTGAAAAAAATCTTTTTTGGAATAGATTTTGATTATGCAAATGAAGAACTTTACCAAGAGATTGTTGATTGTGCAATAAGTAAAAACATCGGACTATTTAGAGCAGTGCAAAATGAATCTGATTATAAAATAAACTTTACACCATTGTTAAGTAAGGAGATGTAGTTATATGGATGAAGAGATGACACCTACGGAAAATAATGGAATTAACAAAACTATACGGAAGAGGATATACAAAAACCAATCTGTACAACTTCTATATGTTCTATAAAACATTTCCGGAGATTTTCCACTCGGCGAGTGGAAAATTCGATGCACGTCTGACCTGGACTCATTATCGTATATTATTGCAGGTTAAAGATACGGAAGCAAGAAATTGGTATGCGAGGGAAGCCTCTGAGCAAACATGGAGCGTACGTACTTTGCAAAGAAATATCTCTTCACAGTATTATTATCGTTTGTTGAAATCTCAGACCAAAGAAGCTGTTACAAAAGAAATGCAGGGATTGACGCCAACTAACCAACGAGACAAGCTTGAGTTTATCAAAAATCCTGTGGTGGCTGAGTTTCTTGGACTTTCAGAAGATGTGTCATTTACTGAAAATGATCTGGAAGCAAGCATTCTGTCAAATCTTCAGAAATTTATAATGGAGCTTGGAAAAATTCGTTGGTATGTCCTTCAAGTGTTATTCCTGAAAATGTAATAGAACAGGATGATGGATGGAGAGCAATGAGAATATTTGGTACGCTTGATATTTCGTTGATTGGAATTTTTTCTGGGATAGCCACAGAGCTTGCAAAACAGAGAATCGGCATATTTGCCATATCAACTTTTAATACGGATTATATTTTGGTAAAGGAAAAAGATTTTGCAAAAGCACTGGAGTCGCTTAGAAAGAAGGGGTATCAATGTAACAAGATATCGTAAGTTACAGAGAAATCCTCGGCAACTTGTTCCAAATATACTGTTTCCAGAAGGAGGTGCACTTGCACAATGATGAAAATACGTTGCGTTGTGGAACGCATCACCTATCAGAATCCAGAGAATGGCTATACGATTCTGAAATGCAGGGTAAAAGATTACACAGAGCTTGTTCCTGTAGTAGGAAGTCTTCTGGATGCAAATGTCGGTTCCGTTCTTCTGGTGGAAGGAAACTGGAAGGTAGATACCAAGTACGGCAGGCAGTTTATCGCAGAGAACTGGGAGGAGACACTTCCAGCAACTGTATATGGCATGGAGAAGTACTTGGGTTCAGGGCTTATTAAAGGTGTAGGACCGAAATTTGCAAAGCGTATTGTGCAGAAATATGGCGTTAATACATTTGCTGTGATAGAAGACAATGTTCAGTTGTTAATCGAAGTTGATGGAATCGGCAGTAAACGTGTAAAGATGATTGCAGAGTCATGGGAACGTCAGAAAGAAGTAAAAAATATCATGCTCTTTCTACAGGAACATCAGGTCAGTTCCTCATTTGCAGCGAAGATATACAAACAGTATGGAAATGAAAGCATTGCGGTCATGAAAGAAAATCCGTATCAACTAGCAGATGATATCTGGGGTATTGGATTTAAGACAGCAGACCAGATAGCAGAGAAGCTGGGATTTGGGAAAGAATCGTACGTGCGTCTGCGAAGTGGATTGATGTACACATTATCCGAACTATCCAATGATGGTCATGTATATGCGGAGAAGCAACAGCTAATTGATAAAGCAAGTGAACTTCTGGAAGCATCAGCAGAAAACATTATTATGACGATGGATGAAATGTTGAAGAAGGAAGAACTGATTCTGGAAAAAAATATCTTAAAGCGAGATCAAGAGGAGAACCTCATTACTGCAATTTATCTTCCACCATTTTATTATGCAGAAGTAGGTGTGGCAGGAAAATTGAAAAAACTTGCATCAGCACCAGCAGGAGATAGGATGTATGTGAAATTGATGGAAGCAAGAAAAGCCACTGGTAATACAGAACTGTCGGTTGATGTGGAACGTATTCAGGAAAAAGTTGGAATGACTTATGATGAGATACAGGCAGATGCTATCCGAAGAGCAGCGACTGCTAAAGTGATGGTACTTACTGGGGGTCCAGGTACTGGAAAAACCACAACAACACAAGGAATTATTGCAGCATACCGAGCATATGGTTTGCAGGTGCTTTTGGCAGCGCCTACAGGGCGAGCCGCCAAGAGAATGACTGAAGCAACAGGACTGGAAGCAAAGACCATACACAGGCTCTTAGAGTGTAAGCCTCCAGAGGGATATCAAAAGGATGAGGAGAATCCATTAGAGGGAGATGTTCTGATTATCGACGAATGTTCTATGATTGACATTGTCCTCATGAACTCATTGTTAAAGGCGATTCCACCATCCATGCGCTTGATTTTGGTTGGGGACATTGACCAGTTACCATCGGTAGGTGCAGGAAATGTGTTGCGAGATATTATTGATTCAGATGCATTTCCAGTCATTCGCCTTACACGCATTTTCAGACAGGCACAGAGCAGTCGTATCGTTATGAGTGCTCATCGAATCAATGAGGGAAAGCTGCCCGATTTATCCAATGGAAAAGCTACCGATTTTTTCTTTATGGAAAATGATGATGCAGAAGCAGCAGTTCCGCAAATAGTGAATCTGGTGCAAAAAAAGTTACCGAATTATTACCATGTTGAACCATCACAAATACAGGTACTTACACCAATGCAGAGAGGTGTAGTGGGAGCGACCAATCTGAATCTGTCTCTGCAGGAAGCATTGAATCCACCAGAACATGAAATATTCATGAGAGGCAGAGGTGCAGTGACCGTGCAAAAGGATTGTCTGAGGAGAAGTGGATTTGCTTTTCGTGCAGATGATAAGGTAATGCAGATTAAGAATAACTATGACAAGGAAGTATTCAATGGAGATATCGGTATGATAGAATCCGTCAATGCGGAGGATCGGTCATTGAAAGTCAACTTTGACGGTAGAAGTATTGAATACGATGTTACAGATTTAGATGAACTGGTTCATGCATACGCAACCACAATACATAAGGCACAGGGTTCAGAATATCCCATCGTGGTTATGCCGATTCTGATGAATCATTACGTCATGTTACAAAGAAATCTGATTTATACAGGAATCACCAGAGCGAAGAAAATACTTGTTATGGTCGGTTCAAAGAAAGCATTATCCTATGCAATCAGGAATGTGACAGTGACGAAGAGGAATACGTTGCTGAAGGAAAGACTGCAGGGAATATAGAAAAAACATCGAGGCTGAGCTCTATATAGTTGAAATATCAAAGAGTGATTGGAAATTATAAAAAAAATACCAGAAGAATGTTTTGATTAGGAGAGATGCATATGAACCAGAATAATTTGCAACAAATATTTTCTCATTACACAGAGAAATTTGAATACATCAATAATCCAGAGAACAATGAAAATTATAAATGGAAGGTGGCAAAAGAATTTCGTTATCTGATGGATCAGGCACTTGCAGCTAACACGAGCGAATTCCCCAATGCACTGTATAAAGCAAAAGTTTCAACGTGTAATATTATTGACAGTTATACACAGCCATTTCATGGGCTGGTTGAATTTGCTAGAAAAGAACCGGAAACAGTAAGAAAGATGTTTTTAGATTTGTATACTGCGGACAATGGGGATTTAAAAGTTCAGGAAAAATTGATATATGATTTCTTCGTCAAAAGTAATGAACTGATTGAAAAGTATACACCGGGAAGTTATCGCTTCAAACAGAATTCCCATTCGGTATCTGCATATTTATTCTTATATGATCCAGACCATCATTATATGTACAAAGCTACGCAGGCTTTGATTATGGCAGACTGTATAGGGTTTTATGATGAATGGGGGAGTGGAGATAATATTAAGCTGGATGTGTTTTATAGAATGTGTGATGAGCTTGTTGCTGAAGCAAAGAAAAATACAGAAATCATTAATACAGATGAAAGCAGATTTGATGGAAGATTCCGTGTAAAACCAGAAGATTTATTTGCAGATCATGAAAAACATATGCTCATCTTTGATATTATCTATTGCTGTTCTGTCTATGATTTGTTTGATGGGATTTCTTTTACAAGGCCAAAAACAAAAGAGAAACAGTTATATGCGGAACGTAAGAAGAAGGCACAACAATTGTTGGAGGATTACAACAACGCACTTTCACTGGCAGAGCAATTATCTAGAGGCAAAGATTTATTCCTTGATATTTTCAAATCTGGCAGTAAGCTAAAACATAAAAACTACGGAACTGGAACGGTGAAGGAAATTGATGAAAAATATATTGTAATAAATTTTCCAGAACAGGAAAAGAAATTGGGTGTATCTATTGCCATAGTAAATGGTATTATCACTTCAGAAGATGAACGTTTCATCAGTGGATATGAACACTATGCATCCGTATTAAAACGGGAAGAATCCATAACAAGTAGAGTTGGTTGTACTAAAAATGCGTTGATTGGATATGAGGATTATTTGGATTAAAAAGAGCAAGGCTTGATTGAAAGAGTTGGCTCAAATGGAAATGGCATTTAATATGAATTAAAACAAAAGATGTCGTAATAAATGTCGTAGATAATGTCGTAATAAATGCCGTATATCATGTCGTAGATAAATAAGATGTGTTTTACGGAATGGTGCTACGATAGACTTATATAATGTGAAGAAAAGGCGGTGACTTATGCCATTTCAAATAGTAAGAAATGATATAACCCAAATGAAGGTGGATGCAATTGTAAATACAGCCAACCCAAAGCTGGTGTGCGGCAGTGGAACGGATGGGGAATATTCTTGATCTCAGAAATCATTATTCCAGTCAAGTGGAAATCAGAATTCCGGGATACCGAAATCAACCATTAATTTGCTTATCTACCCATCACTGAGTCTTTATCAAACTGTCAAACCCTTGCTGCATAAGCGATGCAAAGCAGGATTGATGGTTTGACAAAGCAAGGCATTGAAGTGTGTTCAGAATAATTAGCACCCCCAAAATTTCGCCATTATCTGAAAAAGGTAGTGGATTTTTCGGATAAGATGAAGAAAAAAATTAGTGGCTGATAGGCGGAATGATCGCCAATGTTAATTGGTTTAAATGAAACACACCTTCAAATCAAAAAGTCTGTTCCGGCCGCGCCGAAACGATCCGGGATATAGTGTGTTTGATGTAAATGGTGTAAACCTCTACACATCTAACACAACTACCTCTGCGGTGCCTTATAAGGTGCGAGTGTCCATTTCTGACCTGAACATCCGCAAAGGTCCCGGCACGAACTATGCCAGAACGCAGTACATCCCGGTTGGTACATACACCATCGTGGAGGAAGCTGACGGACAGGGTGCATCCAAGTGGGGAAAGCTGAAAAGCGGTGCCGGGTGGATTTCGCTGGATTACTGCAAGCGGGTGTAAGCATATCATCCGAACACAGGACACAAGCGACACAACAAGTGCAAAAAATTTCTATATGTGCGTATGTGCGCTCACAGGTGTGCCTGCCCCTCTATAAAATAGAATAAAAATTATATAGATACTCTTGTGATACTTGTGTACTAACTTGATGCCCGTCTTGGATTTATTCCTTGGCGGGCATTTTTAATTTTTTGTAAACATTTGAAAAACACATTGACAATCATCTATGCGAGTCGTATAATAAAACACATAGACAAATATCTATGTGAGGTGAAAAAATGAATTCAATTGATGTTGCTTTAATTTGTAAGGCTTTGAGCGATTCAAATCGACTGCAGATTGTGCAGATACTATCTGATGGAGAAAAATGTGGATGCAAGCTGCTTGAGCAGTTTAATATTACACAGCCTACACTGTCTCATCATATGAAAGTTCTCTGTGATTGCGGACTTGTAGAAAGTAGAAAAGAAGGTAAATGGAGTCACTATTCCCTTAACTGTGACACATTAAATAGTTTTAAGGATTTCGTTGGTGGACTCTCCTGCTGCAAGGAAGGTGGGTGCAGTTGCAAATGATATGGGATTTTATTCAAAATCAAATCTTAGGAATGCAATGGCTGAATGTCTTGATTGGCCAGATGCTTTCGTCAATGGGGCTTGATGCAGCAAGTCGAGTTGGTGGAAGTGTGCAGTTTTTCTTGTATGACGTGATAAAGATTACGAGTCTACTATGTCTGTTAATTTTTATGATTTCGTATATTCAAAGTTATTTCCCGCCGGAACGCAGCAAGAAAATCATGGGAAGGTTTCATGGCATATGGGCAAACTGTATCGCTGCACTTCTCGGCACGGTAACACCATTTTGTTCTTGCTCATCAATACCATTGTTTATTGGGTTTACAAGTGCCGGACTGCCGCTGGGGGTGACTTTTTCATTTTTGATTTCGTCTCCGATGGTTGACCTCGGAAGTTTGGTATTGCTCATGAGCATTTTCGGAGCAAAGGTAGCGGTTGCTTATGTGGTAGTAGGTTTAATTATAGCTGTTATTGGCGGAACATTGATAGAAAAAATGCACATGGAAAACTATGTGGAGGAATTTATTCGTAATGCCAGCAGTGTGGATATTGATTCTCCCACATTTTCACAAAAAGACAGATTGGAATATGCAAAGGAACAAGTGATCAGCACATTCAAGAAGGTATTCCCTTATATTTTGGTTGGTGTAGGCATAGGAGCCATTATCCACAACTGGATTCCAGAGAGCATGGTGGAATCTGTGCTGGGAGGAAACAATCCATTTGGTGTTATTCTTGCTACACTGATTGGCATACCGATGTATGCAGATATATTTGGTACAATCCCAATTGCAGAGGCACTGCTTGCGAAAGGTGCCATGCTGGGAACGGTACTGAGTTTCATGATGGCAGTTACAACGCTGTCACTTCCATCGCTTATTATGCTTAGAAAAGCAGTAAAGCCAAAACTGCTTGGGGTGTTCATTCTAATCTGCACGGTTGGAATTATTGCAGTTGGCTATCTATTTAATTTATTTCATTATTTATTCATTTAGGAGGAGATTACAATGTCATTATTCGGAAAGAAAAAGGAAGAAGAAAAGAAAACAACTTGTTGCTGTGGAGGGAATTGCACTCCAGAAACTATGGCGAAGGCAGAAGAAATCAAATCTGGAGATGGTGTTAAGGTACTTGGTTCCGGCTGTGCAAAATGCAATGCACTGGAATCGGCAGCAAAAGATGCTCTTGCTGAACTTGGTATGGATACAACCATCGATCATGTGACGGATTTTACACAGATTGCAGCCTACGGTGTCATGAGTACACCCGCGCTTGTAGTAGATGGTAAAGTGGTTAGTTTTGGTAAGGTACTGAAGAAACAAGAGGTTATTGACATCCTTAAAAAGGTTCGTGGGTAATATGGAGCAGAAAAAGAAAGTGGCATTTATCTGTGTTCATAATTCCTGCCGCAGTCAAATTGCAGAAGCTCTTGGAAAAAAGTTTGCTTCGGGGAAATATGATTTTTATTCGGCAGGAACAGAAATAAAATCGCAAATTAATCAGGATGCAGTTCGGCTGATGAAAGAACTATACGGCATTGATATGGAGCAGACACAGCACTCCAAATTACTGGAAGATATACCGTCAGTAGATGTCGTTATTACAATGGGCTGTAACGTGCAGTGCCCATTTTTGCCCTGTGAGTATCGTGAAGATTGGGGATTAGATGACCCAACAGGAAAGAGCGATAGGGAGTTTATTAAAGTGATTCATGCAATTGAAAACAATATATTGCACCTTGAATTTTAAGTAAAGCAGATGCCCGTCTTGGATTTATTCCTTGGCGGGCATTATTTTTTTGCCTTTTTTGCACGAAGGGTTCTGAAAACGTGCGTAGGCTAGGGTAAAGTTTTTGTAGGATATTAATTAAATATATAATAAGAGAACACCTTCTTTGTGTTATGATTTTTACGACAAAGAAAAAAACATTACAAAGGAAGGGTGTTCTCTATGATTAAAAGTATACAACAGTTTGAAGAAGTTGGGGTAAAAAAGTTAGGAAAAGTTTTAGAAGATTTTGTTAAGACACCTGAAAAGCAGGCTGAGTTCGTTTATGGAGTAACAGATGCGGTTGTTAGGTTAGGTTTAGATATTATAAAAGAAACGTTTGAAAGTATGGATGAAGAGCTCAGGGCAAGCGGCCTTCGCAAGTCAAACTGGGTAATTAGTAGACGAGATAAAACATCTTTGATTACAAGTCTTGGAACTGTAACGTATGAAAAAACCTTATTTAAAAATAAAGAAACTGGTGCATGTGAGTATCTGNTAGATCGAATCATGGGACTGGAAAGCCATACTAGAATGACCGAGGATGCAGAGGCGCAAATGCTTGCNNAAGCGGTAGATAGTAGTTATCGNAAAGGTGGCATGAAAGCTAGTATTTCAGATACCGTGAGTAAACAAACAGTAAAAAATAAAATTCATGAGTTGAAGTTTTTTCCACTGCAAACTGAATTAGCAAGAAAGAAAGAAGTGGATTGCAGGATCCACCTTTGTTTTAGATAAATTCCATATGCAAAAATATATCATAGCTGCAACTTCGCATCTATTAGATTCCGCAGGTGATGCAAGAAGCGAATTATATCATGCCATTCAAAAAAAGGCTAAATGGTTGGCTGTAGCTACGTTTGAAAAGATTTTATATGTAACTGAAACAGAAAGTCNGAGAAAGAAAGTAGAAACAAGTATGTCCTATATTTTAGGTCATTGGGATGGAATCATGCAGGGACTTCGAAATAAAGGAGCACAAGTAGGTTGTAGTGCAGAAGGTCATGTGAGCCATATTTATGCAGATAGAATGAGTTCTAGACCGTTAGGATGGAGCAAAAAAGGTGTTCACCAAATGTCGAAACTGCGGGTTTATAAAGCAAATCAAGGAAATNTGCTAGAGCTAGTGAGATTGCAAAAACAAGAATTACCGTTAGCTGCTGGAGCAGAGGAAGAAAAAATCTATCTAAGTAGTGAAATGTTTCGAGCGGAAAGTAAAAGATTAACGGAAGAACAACGCTACGTAGAAAGGATGACACATAGTATTCCATTTCCAGAAGTAAAAAAGATAGCTTATTTTAAAAATCATATATGGGGATTGTAAAAAGAAGAAGGTATAGTGTGAACAGAAGTTGAATCTGAAACACATCAGGGGAATTCTCTGCCCGATTAAATCCTACAGTAAATTTACGCTATCATAAATACAAAACGTATTGAAAAAAACACTTGAGTTTCCGTAAAATGTAATTCTAGAATGAATATATCTTCTTCAAGTGTCAATCCAGCTGATTTTTGAAGAAATCATACGATAGCGTAGCCTNATA
>JGI24709J26583_10003887_pt1 | contig 11534 bp, 12 predicted proteins | sample BioPla2DNA1_FD_26583 | JGI IMG/M metagenome (IMG submission 26583) | reverse complement strand
GACACCTGAGGATTAATTGTTCAGGAATTCAATAAGCTTTGTCATAGAATCAGAGAGATAGGTGGCTTTATTATAACAAAAGCCTATCTCTCTTTTATTAACCGGCTTTTTTAGAGGAATCTGAACAAGCTGACCGTTATTAAGCTCATCAGCTACAAATTCTTTTATGACGCATGCGACTCCTAAGCCCGTCTTTGCAAATTCTATTAAAAGGTCCATACTGCTGACCTCCAGAAGATGCTGCGGATGGATATTGTTTTCATTGAAATACTTGTCTATATACATTCTGGATATGTTTTCCTCGTCCAGCAGCATGACATTTGCCGCAGCAAAGATATCTTCATTCTTCTCCCTAAGGCGGAGATTGTCAAGATAGCCGCTTGTAGCCACGAAAATATATTCTATTTCATATAGGGGCAGGAATTCATATATTTTATCATTAGAGGGTTTAGCCACAAGACCTATGTCAAGTGAATTATTTTCAAGCTGCTTTAAGGTATGGATAGTGGACTGACTCTCTATTGTAATCTTTATATGAGGATATGCCTTAAGGAAGCGGTTAAGGTATGGTAAGAGAACGTATTTGCACAGAGTGGCACTGACACCTATCCGCAGATGACCAACTCCCAGTTCCCTCATATGCATAAGCCGTTCTTCGCCCTGCTTAAGAATATCAAAAGCTTCCTTGGTGTATTGATAAAGAAGCTCACCTTCATCGGTAAGCTTTACGCCCCGTGAATTTCTTATGAACAGCGTCGTGTTCAGGCTTTCTTCAAGACCGGCAATTGATTTGCTGACCGCCGGCTGACTAACATAAAGTGTTTTTGCTGCCTGAGAAATGTTACCCATCTCTGCCACACAGTTAAATACATGATACAGGTATAAATGGTTGTTCATGACAGCTCCTTTCAATATCCGCCTTGTTATTATAACCGATAGTTATAATAGACATTATTAATATGTATTTCTATTATATCAGCAGATATGCTAAAATGGCAATAGTTAATGTAAGTAGGAGGCAGTCTTTCATGAATTACAATATTGCGGTTATTTCCGGCGACGGTATCGGACCTGAGATTATTAGAGAAGCTAGGAAGGTCTTGGATACAGTAGGAGCCAAATTTGGTCATAGCTTTAGCTACACGGAAGTGCTTATGGGTGGAGTATCCATAGATGCAACCGGAGTTCCTCTCACCGATGAAGCGCTTCAAACAGCAAAAAACAGTGATGCTGTCCTTCTTGGTGCAGTAGGAGGAGACGTGGGTAAGTCTAGCTGGTATAATGTTGCTCCTCATCTTAGACCGGAGGCAGGGCTGCTTGCACTGAGAAAAGGTCTGGAGCTGTTCGCAAATATAAGACCGGCTGTCCTGTTTGATGAATTAAAGGGTGCATGTCCCTTAAGAGAGGATATTATAGGGGAAGGCTTTGATTTTATTGTCGTAAGAGAATTGACAGGCGGACTGTATTTTGGAGACAGATGGACTAAGGAAGTGGACGGGTTAAGAACTGCATCAGATACCTTAATATATAATGAGAAAGAGATAGCCAGAATAGCCAAAACAGCATTCGAAATTGCACGTAAGAGAAGAAAAAAAGTCTGCAGCGTAGATAAGGCAAATGTACTTGATTCATCCAGATTGTGGAGGCAGGTTACGAAGGAAGTCGCAGAGGAATATCCCGACGTTGAATTGACCGATATGCTGGTTGATAACTGTGCCATGCAGATAGTAAAAAACCCGACTCAATTTGACGTAATATTAACTGAGAACATGTTTGGCGATATACTCTCTGATGAAGCGAGTATGATTACAGGCTCTATCGGGATGCTTGCCAGTGCAAGTCTGGGAGAAACCAAGCTTGGTCTGTATGAACCGAGCCACGGATCCGCACCTGATATTGCCGGACAGAACAAAGCAAATCCTATTGCAACCATTCTTTCAGCTGCCATGATGCTTAGATATTCATTTAATCTTGATAAGGAAGCTGATAAGGTGGAGGCTGCTGTCAGAGAAGTACTCAAAAAAGGGTACAGAACCGTTGATATCATGTCACCGGGAAAAACCCTAGTTGGCTGCGACAGGATGGGAGATCTGATAGCTGCAGAAATTTGACACGGTTTTGACATGGTGCCTGTCACCATTACGAAAATATTAAATCATGTAACATTTCTGTAATGGTGCCTGTCACCATTACAGATAGGGAGGTATGAAAATGGGAATGACTATGACGCAGAAGATTTTGGCCGCACATGCCGGTCTTGATAAGGTTAGTGCGGGACAATTGATTGAAGTGAATTTGGATCTGGTCCTAGGAAATGATGTCACAGCTCCTGTGGCTATAAAGGAAATGCAGAAGTTGGATACACAGGAGGTTTTTGATAAGGATAAGATTGCTCTGGTGCCCGACCATTTCACACCGAACAAGGATATTAAGTCAGCGGAGAACTGCAAATATATGCGGGAATTTGCCATGAACCATGATATTACCAATTATTTTGAAGTAGGGGAAATGGGTATTGAGCATGCACTTCTTCCTGAGAAGGGTCTTGTAGTAGCAGGTGATGTGGTTATCGGAGCAGATTCGCATACCTGTACCTATGGGGCTTTGGGTGCTTTTTCTACAGGTGTAGGAAGCACGGATATGGCAGCAGGGATGGCGACAGGTAAGGCGTGGTTTAAGGTACCGTCAGCACTTAGGTTTGTTCTTACGGGGAAGCCGTCAAAATGGGTTAGCGGTAAGGATATTATCCTACATATTATAGGTATGATAGGAGTAGACGGGGCAAGGTATCAATCTATGGAATTTGTCGGTGACGGCATAGAAAATCTTACTATGGACGACCGTTTTACCATAGCAAATATGGCGATAGAAGCCGGTGCCAAGAACGGTATTTTCCCTGTAGATGAACTTACAGTAAAATATATGAAGGAGCACTCTGTAAAGCCTTTTACCATATATGAAGCTGATGAAGATGCTGAGTATGATAGAACCTATGAGATTGATTTATCAATGATAAAACCGACGGTTGCATTTCCGCATCTGCCGGAAAATACTCATGCGATTGACAATATCCCGGATATCAGGATAGATCAGGTAGTAATCGGATCCTGCACCAACGGACGGCTTGATGATCTTAGGACAGCTGCTAAGGTTATGGAAGGAAGAAAGGTAGCTAAAGGTGTGCGGGTTATAGTATTCCCTGCAACTCAGAAAATTTACCTTCAGGCTCTTGAAGAGGGATTGATTTCTACATTTATTAAAGCAGGAGTGGTGGTTAGTACTCCTACCTGCGGACCCTGTCTTGGAGGACATATGGGTGTTCTCGCAGCAGGAGAACGGGCGGTATCTACTACGAACCGCAACTTTGTAGGTCGTATGGGGCATGTTGAATCAGAGGTTTACCTGGCAAGTCCCGCGGTAGCCGCTGCAAGTGCTGTAACAGGCAAGATATCAGGACCCGAAGAATTGGGTCTGTAATGAAGGAGGATATACATGAAAGTATCAGGAACAGTACATCGATATGGAGATAATGTGGATACGGATGTCATAATCCCTGCAAGATATCTTAATACCTCCGATCCTAAGGAGTTGGCGAAGAAATGTATGATAGATATTGACAAAGACTTTGTAGACAGAGTAAAGCCGGGGGATATTATGGTTGCAGGCAGGAATTTTGGCTGCGGCTCTTCAAGAGAGCATGCACCTATAGCCATAAAAGCTTCAGGTATCAGCTGTGTAATCGCTGAGAATTTCGCAAGAATTTTTTACCGTAATTCTATAAATATAGGTCTTCCAATAATTGAATGCGAAGAAGCATCTAAGGATATTGAAGCCGGTGATAAAATAGAGGTTGATTTTGACACCGGTATGATATACAATTTTACTAGGAAGAAGCAGTATCAGGGGCAGGCTTTTCCTGAGTTTATGCAGAGAATTATTAAGGCTGAAGGTCTTATTAATTATATCAGTCAAAAATAAACGGACGGACACCTGACCGGATGTCAGGAATATAAATCATAATTAGCTGCAGACAGATGGGGACATCCTGTTAAGACAGTGCTTATTTCATACAAATAGCAGTCTTAACAGGATTTTTTTAATTCAAATAATAATTAAATAGGAATGCTTTTACCTAATAATAAATGGTATTAAAGCCATAGGTTTATAGATTCCTCAACAGGTACCTGATAAAATATTCTGCATACAGGAATAAAATATGATAAAATAAAAATAAAACATAACAAAAGGAGAAAATTATGTGGGTTTTATATGCGTTATTGTCTGCATTATTTGCAGCATTGGTATCTATTCTTGCTAAGATAGGCTTAAAGGGTATTAATTCAAATCTTGCAACAGCCATTAGAACCTTCGTGGTTTTACTTATGGCTTGGGGCATCGTGTTTTTGACAGGCAAACAGAAGGAGATAACAGCACTGACAGGTAAGAACTGGAGATTCCTGATTTATTCAGGCCTTTCAACCGGTGCGTCCTGGCTTTTTTATTTCAGGGCACTACAGCTTGGGGAGGTTTCAAAGGTAGCTCCTATTGATAAGCTAAGCGTAGTAATTACCATGATAATGGCGTTCATCTTCTTAGGAGAAACAGTTAGTCTTAAAGCTATAATCGGGGGATTATTAATTGCAGCCGGTACACTGGTAATGGTTTTATAACAAATCATTATACAATTTTGTTTGATTGTAACCTTTTAACTACTACCGTCATAAGCTGAAATAGAACTCTATATAGGTGATGGTAAGTATTATGAATGGTACAATTAGATATACAATCCGGCCATATGACACCTTTTGGATGCTGGCACAGGTGTTTAATACAACCGTGGAATCGATTATGGAATTAAATCCGGGAATTGATCCAAGAAATCTTCAGGTCGGGCAGGTCATAACAATAAGACCGGGTTTTCAGTTTTATCCTCCCTACCCCATCAATAATAACATGATGCATGATAATATGATGAATAATATGATGGGAAATAATATGATGTATAACGGCATGATGAATAACGGCATGATGAACAACCGCATGATGGATAATCGTATGATGGATGATTATTATGGCATGCTGTTTGACCTGACAGAATATTTTCGTTTGCTTTGGCAGCAGCATATATTCTGGACTAGGATGGTAGTGCTTGGGATAATCCACGATCTCCCTGAGCTTGAAGCATCAACACAGAGGCTGCTTCGTGGAGCCACTGATTTTGCCAATGCACTGCGGCCTTTTTACGGAGATGCAACCGCTCAGACATTTGAGAATCTGTTCCGTGATCATATTACAATTGCTGCAGAGATTGTCAACGCATCAATTGCCGGAGATGCAAATCAGGTAAATGCCATATGGCAAAGATGGGTGGATAATGCTAATCAGATAGCAGAACTGTTGGGGAATATCAATCCTAATTGGACTACCGAGGATTGGAGTGCTATGTTGATGGAGCATCTTGAGCTGCTGGCAAATAACGTGAATGATTTAATAGAGCACAATTATCAGGCTGCCGTTAATGGATTTGATGATATAGAAATGCAGGCTTTGGAAATGGCTGATATGATGGCAGAGGGAATAGCTCTTCAGTTTGCCGGCTAATCAGGTTCACGTTTTTTGTATAGATAACATAGGATACCCGATTTTATATCTTCCCTCAAAAGATTTAAGTCGGATATAATAAGATAAAGTGCAGAAGGATGATGCATTATGTACTGTCCTTCTGCATTTTTAATTGTTATCTTAGGAACTTTATTCGACAAGCGTAATACACTGTTATTGATAAAACAAATTACTTTAATAACAAAAATCACACATGATGGCATAACATATTTAATTATCAGCATATTTATAAGGAGGATTTTATGTTATCACGGACAGATTTTATCAGACAGTCTCTGGAAACTCATTTGTTCTTTGGAAGAATAATGAAGGAGCATTCATTTTTTTTGCAGACATCTTTTACACCCAGAGATGAGAAATTCAGTAAACGTGCAGATGAGTTAAGATTAGCTTTTGGTGAGTTTCTTGAAGACTGCATTGTATTGGCCAATGGGGTAATTAGCAGGGAAGCAATAGCTTCGGGGGAAATTATAACACAATATACACTTGATGTCGAAAGACAAACGGAATTCTATACAGGAATACAGCTAAACACTAAAATCACACAGGCTGAGAAGGGCTTGGCACCCGGAAATGATTTTAATCCAATGTTGGAGCGGCGGGTATTTACTCTGAACAGAAGAGCAATTTCATTGCTTGACAGTATAATTCAATTTAAAAATACCATCTTAAATGATGTTTTATCCTGTAAGATGTTTACCATGAATTATCCGCTGTTGATTGATCATATCTTAAGAGAAGCCAGATTATACAGACGTCTTATTCAGAGACTGCAGTCAAGAGAACATATCAATATCCAGCGGGAAATATTTGAACAGGAGGCGTTCTGGAATCAGATTATGGCGGAGCATGCCAAATTCATACGAGGGCTTTTAGATCCGACTGAGGTAGAACTGTTTAATATAGCCGACAGGTTCGGACATGAATTTGATAAGCTAACCATTGAATCCAGAGAAGCATTGGACAGGGCAATGGCGGCTGACTGTTCAAGGCTGACGGCAGATAGCCTTCAGGCAACAATGGATATACGGGATTTTAAAGCTCAAGGAACCGCAGGACTTTTGGAATGCAAGATCAAATCTATTATCATACCATTACTGGCAGACCATACTCTACGTGAAGCAAATCATTTTCTTAGGCTGTTAAAAATTTTCCAGCGTCAATGTTAGATTAACTGAATTATTTCTTTTTTACCTACAAACAATAGAAACGTAATAATTATGTTTGGAGGTAATGAATAAATGGCAATAAGAAAAATGGATAAACCAAATGAAGGGATCAAATGCATTGTAAATACATGCGAATACTATATGAATGGAGACCATTGTGCGGCTGAGCAGATTCAGGTAGAACCGAGAAACGCAGAAAATTCGGAAGAAACAGACTGCTCAACATTCACAAAGAGNAANACATTCAGTTAAATGTTGGCTATTGATTAGCCGATTTAGAGGAGTATCGGTACAGCCTCATATATGGTGCGTGTTTCCACACCCGTACAAGTACATGTACCCGTTTTGATAAATCACAAATCGGACATTTTCAATGTCCGCTTGTGAAAATACAAAAACGGGCACATGTTCTTCTAAGGGTGCAAAAATACGCACCATATGTGAGGCTGTATCGATACTCCTCCCAACCTGTTTTATGTCTCATATCTATGTAACTAGTTGAACAGATTTATGGTTCCTTCATCATTCAGTGTCTTTATGATGGTTGCAATCACCGGCAGCAGCAGTAATCCCAGTACGCCCATAAGCTGTGCTCCTACATACATTAGGATTAGTGTCATTATGGGATGAAGACCGATCTGCTCACCGACTATCTTAGGTTCAATAGCCTGTCTTACGGCAGTAATTATGATGTACAGGACAAACATTCCTATACCGATCTTTGTCTGCCCCAGAACCAATGCTATAATCGCCCAAGGAATGAGCACTGCACCTGTTCCCAAGATAGGCAGAATATCTATTATTGCTATCATTGCACCTAACAGGAACGGATTAGGAATTCTTAAAATCCAGAATCCGACAGACAGCTCGATAAATGTTATGGATATAATAGCACTATATGCTTTTATAAATTTTACGATTGTACCAATACCGTCATCCTTGAGTCTCAGTACCATTTTTCTGCGTTCTCCCTTAAACTGCCTGAGCACAAAATCAGATATCTTATAGTAATCAATTGTAAAGAAGAAGGATGATACAACGGTAAATATCAGCTTTATCAGAAGAGAAGGCAGTTTACCTGCAAGGCCGGTGATAGTGGCAATAACAGTGGTAGATGCATTCTTAACAAAGGAGAAAAGGGTATCGCTTATATTAAGAATGAATTCTTCTGCATAAGGTCTGATGTCCGGGAATTGCTCCATCAGATTATTCGCTATCTTTTCCAAAGCCGGTTCGATGGTATATCTGTACAGATCAGGCAGTTGTCCGAACAGATCCTTTAAGAAAGTGAAAACTCTCGCACTAATCATACTGAGTATCAATATGAGTACACCATAAAAAATTACTAGTACAATAACAGATACCAAGGAGCGGTTTATACGGAGCTTTTTCTCCAAATAGTCAATGATTCTGCGAAAAACCACAGCAATAATCAAACCGATGATAAACGGCATCAAAAGAGGGAGTACGTATTTAATGACAACATACCCAATCCCTAAGACAAATATTATAAATATTACATTTAACAAGAATGCCTTCTTCTTTTCTAAATCCATAGAATTTGTAAACCTTCCTTATTATATAGGATTATATAGGCATATAAATTAACACATTATATGAATATAAATATAAACATTATAAATATAGAAATAAAAATACATATAAAAATCCTAAGAATTCTTCATCACAATCTGCTCTATTGTATCTGCTACGTCCTCACAGTTGTCACAGCATCTTTCCAGCTTATGTAGGATTTCACACCAAGTCATTAATTCAATAGGATCATTTGAAGAGGTAAACAGGTTGCGCATCATCTCATAATACAGACCGTCCCCTTTTTCTTCAAGATTATTAATTTCTACAATTTTGCCATGAAGAGTCTTTGAATTTTTAAAATTCTGAAACTCTACCAATGCTTCATACATTGACTTGCAGCAGCTTGCAATCAATTCTGTGAATTTGAGTATTTCGGGTCTGATGGTCTTTATATTAAACATTGATAAAAATAACAGAACATCCTCAACTGAATCAGTCACATCATCAATTTCCTGTGACAAGCTGGTAATATCCTCACGCTCAATAGGAGGAAGAAATTCCTTCAAAAGGTTATTCATAAGTACATGCTTTGCAAGGTCTGCACTATGCTCAATTTCATGCATCTCCTTTATCTTCTGCGGTAATTCGGCTGCATCATAATTCATCAGAGTATTGTGCAGGATTTCGGCTGATGACAGAGAATATTCTGACAAGCCTACGAATGCTTCAAAATAATTAAATCCACGCTTTTTCTTCATAATGATTAATTCCTTCCTATTATTAATATAAATTTATGAAAAATAAAATTATATCTATATTCATAAGTATTGACAAATATATTAAAAAAACTTCAAGAATAAATGAGCCATTAAAAATCCTAAAAGACCGCAGCCGGGGAATGTGAGGATCCATGCTATAAACATCTCTTTTACTACACTCCAATTGACACAGGAGATACGTTTTGAAGCTCCCACGCCCATGATGGCAGTTGTCTTTGTATGGGTTGTACTAACGGGTATACCTGTAAGAGAAGCAGTCAAGAGACTGATGGCGGCAGCAGCATCAGCAGAAAAGCCCTGATATTTTTCAAGCTTAACCATTCCCATGCCAACTGTTTTGATAATACGGTAGCCGCCGATAGAGGTTCCCAGAGCCATAACAATGGAGCAAAGTACCATTAGCCACATTGGAATTTCAAATTGTGTGGCATCTCCCTGTCCTCCTGCAAGAACAATACCCAACATAAAGATGCCCATAAACTTCTGTCCGTCCTGAGCACCGTGCATAAATGCCATGGCAGCTCCACCGGCTATCTGAGCATTCTTAAATACCTTAGTGGTTTTTCGTTTATCAACATTTTTAAATAGAAAGCCGATAATCCTTGTTACTGCAAAACCTAATCCAAATCCTAAAATCGTAGACATAAACAAACCGTATATAACGGTAATCCATTCGTTGACATTTATACCCTTTCCGCCCTGCAGTGCAATTGCTGCACCGGTAACACCGGCGATAAGAGCATGAGATTCACTGGTTGGGATACCAAAAGCCCAAGCAGCAGTAGCCCAAACTACGATAGCAAATAAAGCTGCACAAAGGGCAACTAATGCACTTTTGTTTTCGCCGAAGTAAACCATCTTTGATATTGTTTCGGCAACAGCTTTATTAACCATAGTCATGAGTAAGACACCCAGGAAGTTAAAGACAGCAGCCATAATGATTGCATTAGTTGGAGATATAGATCTGGTAGATATACAAGTAGCTATAGCATTAGGAGCGTCAGTCCAACCATTAACTAATATTACTCCAAGAAGTAGAACGACAGTAATTAACAATGCAGGATTTGATAGCTGCTTAAGGAATTCAGATAAAGTTATAGTCATAAATGTGCCTCCTAAAGCATATAATAGTTTTTCATATATAACACCACTTAAAATAGTAACACTAATATCACAGGTAAGCAATATAAATAATTATTTGAATATTATTGACATTAATTGGAGGATTAAATTAATAAAAAATTGTCATTGATTTTTATAATGATATCCTTTATTATATACTTTAATACTTTAATACGACAACTATAAAACTGACGAATAATATAAAAACTGGACACCTGACGAACATTGGATTCTGGAATTTAGGATGGAGGATTATAATGAGAAGTGATGCAGTAAAAAAAGGAATTCAACAAGCACCGCACAGGTCATTATTTAATGCATTGGGCTTTACTAAGGAGGAATTACATAGACCGCTAATAGGTGTTGTTAGTTCCTATAATGAGATTGTTCCGGGGCATATGAATCTGGATAAGATTGTTGATGCCGTCAAGCTTGGTGTCGCTATGGCAGGGGGAACACCTGTTGTATTTCCTGCAATAGCAGTATGCGACGGAATTGCTATGGGACATGAGGGTATGAAATATTCTCTGGTAACTAGGGATTTAATTGCTGATTCTACGGAAGCCATGGCTATGGCTCATCAATTTGACGCACTCGTCATGGTTCCGAATTGTGATAAAAATGTACCGGGTCTTCTTATGGCAGCAGCAAGACTCAATATTCCCACTATATTTGTAAGCGGAGGACCTATGCTGGCCGGAAGAGTCGGAGGCCAGAAGCACAGTCTGTCAAGCATGTTCGAAGCGGTAGGTGCATATACTGCCGGTAAGATGACTGAAGAAGAGGTTGAGGAATACGAGAACAAGATTTGTGCCTCCTGCGGATCATGCTCCGGTATGTATACCGCCAATTCCATGAACTGCCTTACAGAGGCAATCGGAATGGGTCTAAAGGGCAACGGAACTATTCCGGCACCATATTCAGAGAGAATTCGTCTTGCAAAGCATGCGGGTATGAAGATTATGGAGCTTCTTGAGAAGGACATCCGTCCTCGTGATATTATGACGAAGGAAGCCTTCCTAAACGCTCTCACGGTAGATATGGCATTAGGATGTTCTACTAATACCATGCTTCACCTTCCTGCCATTGCACATGAGGTCGGAGTTGAACTAAATATTGATATAGCAAATGAAATCAGTGCAAAGACACCTAATCTGTGCCATCTGGCACCGGCGGGTCCTACTCATATGGAGGATCTGTATGAGGCAGGCGGTGTATACGCAGTAATGAATGAGCTTAATAAGAAGGGCTTAATAAATACAGATTTAATAACAGTCACAGGAAAGACTGTAGGAGAGAATATTAA
>JGI24709J26583_10003886_pt1 | contig 11537 bp, 10 predicted proteins | sample BioPla2DNA1_FD_26583 | JGI IMG/M metagenome (IMG submission 26583) | reverse complement strand
ACTACTTCAGTATCAAGCTTAACTATGCCACCTATTGATGTAGAGTTACTAACTGCAACGAATATATAGTCATCCTCATAAATCTCACCATTGGCCTTAACCCTAACACGATATGGATGAATATTAGGTATATCCTTAACCCCTTCTAGAACATAAGCCAGATGTCCTATGATGTTTTTATTACTTTGAGGTGTTGAATATGAAGTCCCAGTAAAGGCCCCAAAAGAAGCTATATAATTAAAATACCTTCGATTGTTAAAGCAGCCCACATCTAAGATTCTTGTCCTCCCAGATAATATCCCTTCTACTGCGTCCTCCATCTTATTGGGTATATTAAGACTCGTGGCAAAATCATTGGTTGATCCTGCTGGAACATAGCCAACAGGAAGCTTTACATCCAATTGCATAATTCCAGAAATAACTTCATTAAGTGTTCCATCTCCACCACAACATACAACCATGTCATTATTTTTGGCTTTATCTAATACAATCTGAGTCGCATGCCCCTTGGCTTCAGTTATCTGCAAATCAACTTTATAGCCCCTTTGTCTAAATATTTTTGCAACTTGATAACGACTGGCTTTTGTATTTAATCTCCCAGCTATAGGGTTAATTATTAAAAGAACTTTATTTTTATCAATAGGGTCCATAGGAGTTCTCCTTTTATATTAATCCAACTATACCATATTCTTCTTTAATTACTTTATACATTCTTTAATAGAATTTTTCAATATCATTTTAAATATATATTAAAGTATCGACACAAATACATTGCTAAAAACACCTTTAGAAACAATTCTAACTAAGGATCTTGAAACTCTCTATAATAAGGTGTAGAGCTTGGCTCTTATGTATACAGGCATCAGGACAACTATGGCCTTCTTTTACAATTCCTCATTTAAAAGTTTTTTAACCCTTCTCCAATCAGGATAAAAACGATCCATATATGCCTTAAACTTATCATCGTGCTTCCTTACATATAGATGAACTAATTCATGTGTTATTACATAATCTAGACATTCTGGCTTTTTTTTGACCAATTGCAAATTGAGCCATATCCTCTTCTTGCTAGGATTACATGTCCCCCATCTTGTGCGCATGTTCTTAACATACCATTCCTTAGGGGACCTTCCAACAATTTTAGCACATTCCCCAAGAGCATCAGGTATAGCTGCTTTTAATAGCTGACGGTACCACTGGTTCATAATCCTTTCCCGTTCCTCCCTAGATGCTCCATTTTTCGTTTGCAATATTATTCTATCAGCCTCTATATCAACCCTATTGGATATCCCCTCTATATGCTCAAATATATATTTCTTACCCCAAAGATAGTGGAACTCCCCTGATACATACTGTGGTTCTGCTTTAATAGGACTGCTAATCATTATAGCCCTTTGCTTATTAATCCAACTAATTCTCGAACAAGCAAACATTTTAACATTATCTATCCTGCAATGTTTAGGAACAGTCATTTTAACTTTACCATCTGGGGGATAAACTCTTATATACATATTTTTAATAGATTTTCGCTCAACATCTATTACTATATTATCAATAACAATTTTCTCTTCCATGGGCACACATCCTATCAAGGGAATAGAATATCTATTCATAACTCGTTTAACTTATATTCTATAGCATGATTGTGTTATTGACAAACATTAATAATAGAAAAGACATGTATTCATATTTCTAAATTGGATGTACATGTCTTTTTGATAATAGGTTATTTCCTTACTCTTTCGAGGTAATCACATTATTTCCCTCCAGTACTCCATTCAAAAATTTAGTTGAGAAATGGGTACCACAATGATTACATTGAATATATTCTTTTGATTCAGTTTGTTCTCTTCTATCATAAAGATAAGACAAGAAAACATCTGAATTCTTAGTTCCAGGAGCATCAGAGTCAAGTAGATATGAGTAAACATAGCTTGCCTCATGCTTCAATTCCAAGTCACTTCCATTACATATAGGACATATATACTTTGATTTGCTCATTTATTTAACCTTCCTAACTTTAAATATATCTATAGAATATCCTTTCTGGAATGTTGTTATGCTTTTTATAGAAGCTTATCTTGACAAATGGCATTTTATTATTGTATCATATGTTGGTTTATATATATATGCTTTAACTTGGAGGTTAAATTTTGACAAGTCATACAGAAGAAATTAAAAAAAGGCGTACCTTCGCCATCATATCACACCCCGATGCTGGCAAGACAACCTTGACAGAAAAATTATTATTATTTGGTGGGGCAATTAATCTAGCTGGTTCTGTAAAAGGAAGGAAATCCAGCAAACATGCAATGTCAGATTGGATGGAAATTGAAAAGCAGCGTGGTATTTCCGTTACCTCCTCTGTTATGCAATTTAACTATGATGGATATTGTATTAATATATTAGATACCCCTGGACACCAGGACTTCTCAGAAGATACCTATAGAACATTAATGGCTGCTGACTCTGCAGTCATGGTTATAGACGCTTCTAAAGGTGTGGAGGCTCAGACAAAGAAGTTATTCCAAGTCTGTGTAATGAGACATATACCTATTTTTACTTTTATCAATAAGCTGGATCGTGATGCAAAGAACACTTATGAGTTGCTGGATGAAATAGAAGAGGTGCTTGGTATAAGTACTTGCCCTATTAACTGGCCAATAAGCTCAGGTAAGAATTTTAAGGGTATTTATGATAGATATACTAAGAAGATTACTCGTTTTTATTGCTCAGGTAAGAATTTTAAGGGTATTTATGATAGATATACTAAGAAGATTACTCGTTTTTATTCATCAAAGACAACCGGGAAGGGCTTGAGCTCAATTGAGGTTGAACTAGGTGATCCTAGTGTAGATGATCTAATTGAGAAGGAAAACCATGATATTTTGGCCGAAGAAATCGAGCTATTAGATGGAGCAGGTAGTGATTTTGATCTTGATAGGATTCTAGCAGGTGAACTAACACCTGTATTTTTTGGATCTGCCTTAACTAATTTCGGTGTTGAAACATTTTTAAAGCATTTTCTATCTATGACAAGCTCACCTCTAGCTAGAAACTCCTCTATTGGTGAAATCGACCCAACTAGTAATGATTTTTCAGCCTTTGTATTTAAAATACAGGCCAATATGAATAAAGCACACAGAGATCGTATAGCCTTCATGAGAATATGTTCAGGAAAGTACACCTCAGGTATGGAAGTATTCCATATACAAGGAAATAAAAACATTCGTCTATCCCAGCCCCAGCAGATGATGGCTGATGACAGGAAAATAATTGAAGAAGCCTATGCTGGAGATATAATTGGGGTATTTGATCCCGGTATATTTTCCATCGGGGACACCCTATGTATGTCGGATAACAAATTTGCCTATGAAGGAATTCCTACTTTTTCACCAGAGCATTTTGTCAAGGTTCGCCAGGTTGATACCATGAAAAGAAAGCAATTTCTAAAAGGAATTATGCAGATTGCTCAGGAAGGAGCCATCCAAGTATTTAAAGAATTTAATACTGGTATGGAAGAAATCATAGTAGGTGTAGTAGGAACCTTACAGTTTGATGTTTTGAAGTTTCGACTTGAGAATGAGTACGGGGCGGAGATTCGTATGGAGCCAATGCCTTATGAACATGTACGTTGGATAGAAAATAAGAATATTGATGTTTCTTCCTTAAGTGTTTCATCAGACACCAAGAAAGTTAAGGATATGAAGGATCATCCTCTCCTACTATTTGTCCATCAGTGGAGTATTCAAACTGCCCTTGATCGAAACAAAGGACTAATCCTTTCTGAATTCGGAAGATAGACTAAATTAAAACAAGTAATTATATACAGTTTTCTTGGCCTAGGATACTGGTTCGCTCCAGTTTCTAGGTCTATTTTTATTCTAAAGGCCCCCCGCCAACCTCCATATGGTGTTTCTATACATAGTTTCCAGTTTTTAATTCTAGCAAGTAAAATTTATTATGTTAGAATGTATTGTAGATATTTGTAATTGTTTGTTTGATTTTGGGGGGGATAATTTTGAAAAAGTATATACTTATTGTGCTATCTTGCATATTTCTAGTTGTTGGTGGGATCCTTGGAAACATATTTCTGAAAAAAGAAACCAAAGAACTATCCTACCCTGCTTTTCTAGAAGCTGTGGATCAAGCCCAAGTTGATACAGTCATTTTACAAGAAGGTAAGAACAGCTTCCAAGCTATTATTAAAGATAATCCCCATATTACCCATATCGTACCTAACCCCCATACCGAAGACTTCACCGAATTCCTATTACTGAATGAAATCAGGGTTAGCTATGGTCAGGAATCAGCTTTGGCAACTGCAGGCAAACTGTTCCTAGTGGGGATGATTGTGGGGGGAATAGTTTGGCAAATCCGCAAGGGAAATACCTCTAGTAATCTGATTAAAGATGTTACTAAAAATAAGAAGAAGGATAAGCTTATAACCCTATCTCAGGTGGCAGGTAATGCAGAAGCCAAATCCATGGTCCTTGATATAGTTGAATTTATCAAGAACCCAGAAAAATATACTGCTGTTGGCGCACGTATGCCAAGGGGCTTGCTTTTTTATGGTCCCCCTGGGACTGGCAAGACCTTAATGGCTAAAGCAATTGCTGGGGAGGCCAATGTTCCTTTCTATGCCATGAGTGGTTCAGACTTCGTTCAAATGTATGTAGGTGTAGGTGCAAGCCGTGTCCGTAACCTTTTTCAAAAAGCAAAGAAGAATGAAAAAGCTGTTATATTCATTGATGAAATTGATGCTATTGGTAAGAAGAGAGCTCGTAGCGTCTCCGCCAGTAATGATGAAAGAGATCAGACCTTGAATGCACTTCTTACAGAAATGTCTGGTTTTCATGACAATGCTGGAATAATAGTAATCGGGGCTACCAACCGTCTAGATACCTTGGACGAAGCTTTACTCCGTCCAGGCCGTTTTGATCGACAAATAGAGATTGGCCTACCTGATATTAATGCAAGAAAGCATATTCTTTCCCTCCACGGAGGTAAAAAACCACTATCTGAGGATGTTGATTTGAATGAAGTTGCTAAATCAACTGTATATTTTAGCGGTGCCATGCTGGAAAACCTATTAAACGAAGCAGCAATAATTGCTGGGAACGAGAAGGAAACAGTTATTTCTAAGGAACATATAGATAAAGCTTTCTATACTGTAATTGCTGGTGCCCCAAAGATGGATCGTAGCTATATTACGGAAAGGGATCGTAGAATCACCGCTTATCATGAAGCAGGTCATGCCTTAGTTACTACCCTACTGCTGCCTGACCATTATATCTCAAAGGTTACGATTATACCCAGTGTTAGAGGGGCTGGTGGTTTCAACCTAAGCATACCAAAGGACACCATGTTCCAGAGCCGTGGGCAGCTTCTAGCCAATATACAGGTCTTGCTAGCCGGTAGAGCTTCAGAAGAGCTAATCTTTGGATCAGAGGAAATAACCACCGGTGCAAGTAATGATATTGTGAAAGCCTCCTCACTGATACTTGATTATATTAATAAGTTTGGTATGGACCCAGATATGGGATTGTTTAATATTGAGGTTCTAGAAGAGGGACATGATACCGCTTTAATTGATCGATGTCGTACCCTTATGAATGAGCTCTATAAGGATACTAAAGAGCTTGTGAAAACCAACCTAAAATTCCTTGAGGAGATTACTGTAGAGCTTCTAGAAAAAGAAACCCTTAGTGGGGAGGATATAGATTGTATCTGTAGTAAAGCTTCTTAATCCTCTCTTTACTTACAAGCATATTAATAGGGCAGGGTAACTGATATGATACCCTGCCCTTCTTATATTCTAATTATTTTAATCTTCATTCTCCATGATCATAGCGATGAATTCATCTACTAGCTCAGGATCAAGTCTTTTTCCTTTGTAGCTTTTAAGAATTTCTATTGTTTNCTGTTGGCTATAGCNCTTCTTATAAGTTGTGGTTCGCATAAGGAAATCATATTGGTCGGCTATTGAAATAATCCTTGAGATTAAAGGAATTTCTTTTCCTATAAGACCTTTTGGATATCCACTTCCATCCCACTGTTCATGGTGACATAATACGTACTTAGCGATATCTACTGTAAAGTCAGAAGAATTTAGTATACGATATCCTACAACCGTATGATGTTTTATCTTCATAACCTCATAATTATTAAGTGGTACTAGCTTATTAATTAGTTCATCACCCAAGGTAACCTTTCCAATATCATGCATGAAGCCAGCTTCCCTTAACCTCATTATTTCTGATTCTGACAGATTAAGCCTCTCACCCATTCTTCTACAAAGCTTACTTACGTTACGGGCGTGAACTCTCTCATTAGGATAGTCACCCATAAAATTTCTAAACAAGGTGCTAATTATCTCTTTATTGAATTTCTTCCAATCCAATACCTTTGCTGTATACATATTATGATCAGCATTTTCTATTATAAGCTCTATATCCTCATCCTTATGGATTTTTGTATCAACTCCAAGGGATATATTATAGTTAAATGTTTTTGATGGCTTTGCTGATAACTGAGCTTTAATATCATTAGCAATTATTTCAGCGGTTGCTGTATTAGTCTTGGGAAGAACAATTATAAATTCATCTCCTCCGATGCGGGCTATAATGTCCTCACTACGGCAAACATTCATCATAACATCAGCTGTAGTACGTATAATCAAATCCCCTTCTTCATGTCCAAATATATCATTGGCCTGCTTTAAACCATTAACATCACCGGATATAATCGATATAGGTAAGTTTTGGGGTTTATCAATATTCTTCAATTCCTCTTCTATATATCTTCTATTATAAAGTCCAGTTAATGAATCATGATAACTGAGATAAATATATTCATCTTGAGTTCTTTTCTTTTCGGTAATATCAAAGAAGGTAATAACACCTCCTATTACTTCACCATTTTTATATTGTGGGTATGCAAAATATTCAACATTAAATGATGTTCCATCTGACCTCCAAAAGACTTGATCATCAATATGTATGCCTTCTCCTGCTCTCAATGCCTCACATATCTTATAGTCATTAGGTGATATATGCTTTCCCTCTATATTATGATTACGTAAAATATTATCAATGTTTTTACCCAATAGATCCTCTTGAGTTTCATATTTCAAATAGGTAAGGGTGCATTTGTTACAAAATGTACATATTCCCTTAAGATCTATTCCAAAAATCCCTTCAGCTGTAGAGTCCAGGATTAGCTGAAGCTTCTCTTCCTCCTCAGTAACCTTACGGTTTAATTGTTCAACTCTTCTGAGATACTTCCTTAGTAAATATATAAATAAGCATAGTAATAATATCATTCCTAGTAAAGCGCCTAGTACAAATAACAATAGAAATCGATGATTATCTAATATCCTTTTAGTAATATCATCGATATAATTCATTCTTCATTTCTCCTTAAAAACGCAAATCCTTGTAGCCATCTAATAAACACATTGAAATAGGACTATGATTTCTCATAGTCCTATAGACCTATATGTTCACGTCATTCATCTTATAATAGCTTACTAAGATAGTCAATACTAATTTTTGCATCTTCAAGAGGAGTATTCTCATAATGCATATCCTGTTCAACCACAACCCACTCTGCTCCTACTTCTATTGAGGTCTCTACAATTGCAGGTACATTCTGGATTCCGTACCCTACTGGTCTAAAAGCAAATTTAGCTTCACTCTTATTCTCATCTGCTTCTATTCCAATGAGCTGATACATGTTATCAGATTTGCCACCAACAAAATCTTTAATATGAACAACAGGTGATCTGCCGGCATATTTTTTCAAATATTCCACAGGCTCTTCTCCAGATACTTTAACCCAACACATATCCAGTTCAGTCTTAAGTAAATCCGGTGATATACTATCATATAGATAATCTAATGCATATCTGCCATCTTCCATTCTAACAAATTCAAAATCATGATTATGATATAATAATGTAACTCCTTTTGCCTTACAGTGTTCAGCAATTTTTCTAATATTCTCTACAACCTTATCAAAATTACCGGCCTCAGGTCTATCTTCCTCTAATAAATATGGAACAGCAATATATTTGCATCCTAAGCTAGCATAATCATTTACTGTATTCTCTAAATCCTCCACCAATTGAGCATATGGTACATGGGCACTTATTGGAACTAACCCCACTTCAGAAAGAATTTCTTTTATTTCTTCGAAGGTATAGCCATAGGTTCCTGCCAATTCGACACCATCATATCCCATCTCTTTTACCTTTTCCATGGTTCCTTTAAAATCTTTTTCCGCTTCCTCTCTAATACTAAACACCTGAAGCGCTATTGGTAGTTTTCTCATCTAATGTTCCTCCTTCATATTATTAATGGTCTATATTAAGCTTTAAATCAGGCTTAAATTCTTCAGATCTTCCATAGGCTACCAAGCTGTACAATAGGTTCCTTCTATGGAATCATACCATTCATAATCCATAAAAACAATGTATTTTCTAATTTATTCCCATCAGATTAACAACCATCAGATAAACCATATAATTGTATGACATGTATAATGGCCTAGCTTGGTAAATATATTATAATAAATAAATAGTATATGGTGAATTCATGAAATTAAAGGAGCGTCTACATAAAAAACCTGAAAATGTAATTCTAAATGACAGGGATTTGGAAAAGGAGTTAGTAAATATATCATTATTTGTTAAAATAGGCATCATTGTTCTTACTATTCTATTGTTATCTGGTATAGGAATAAAATTCTTACCAGAAGCCATAACAGTATCCACTAATAATAGTAAGAGAGATCTACCTATCTATAGCGTAGCTACAAATGAAAAAAAAGTCGCTCTAAGCTTTGATGCAGCATGGGGTAACGAGGATACAAGGACCATACTTGATATACTAAAAAAACATAATGTAAAGGTGACCTTCTTTATGACCGGTGAATGGGTGGGCCATTATCCTGATGATGTTAAGGCAATAGCAGCAGACGGTCACGATCTTGGTAACCATGGAGAGAATCATAAACATATGTCACAGCTGGATAAGACAAAGCAATCAGAAGAGATTATGAAAGTACATAAGCGGGTAAAGGACTTAACCGGGATAGAAATGAACCTATTTAGACCTCCATACGGAGACTACGATAATAGTGTTGTTGCCACAGCCCGTGAATGCAATTACTTTACTATCCAGTGGGATGTGGATGTATACGCAACAAGTTGAAATCCAGTAAACACAAGGGTTTGAAGGGTATTTATATAGATTTTTGCTGGCTGTAATTATTGCCAGCTACAAGTGAAAGAATTAGTGAAAAGCGTATAATATCATCTAGATTTTAACTCAATTATATGCTACAATAATTCTAATGAAAATAAAGGGGGCGTGGGTTTTTTGAGTGAAAATGAATTACTATTAGCTTTGTCTGAAATGATGGATACAAAATTAAAACCATTAAATGAAAAGATAGGTAAATTAGAAGCTGATATGAATAGTGGATTTAGTCGAATAAATATGGTTTTAGAGAATGAAATCAGACCAGATATAAAGTTACTTGCAGAAAACTATCTACCTGCTGCTAAACGTTACGAGAAAGCTACGCTGGAAACTGAGAGTATGAAAGCTGATATTGAATTATTGAAGAAGGTTGTTGCTGAGCATAGTGATAAGCTTAAAAAGATATCATAGGATAAATCGAATAATATTTATTGCTTATTACTGGGGGTTAAAATATGCTCCCAGTTTCTTTTTTTGTATAGGGCATGTATTATGTAAACCTGAAATTGATCTTTGGTTACCTGATATATACTGTGCTTCTTCTGTAATCACAACATTATAGCATGACATCTTTATACATTCCTTCTAGTGAATCAAAAAATTCGTCTGCATTTTTATAGTCCTTTTCTTTTAAATCTTCTAGGCCTTGGTCTAGAAGTCTACTTAATTCAAAAGGTTTTACAAGTTCATCATAGGTATTGATATCCATTACTACAATTCCTCCCTTTCCATGCTTCGTGATGTAAACAGGTTCTGATTTTATAAAAATTCGGTATGATTTTGGTATGTGGGTTTGACTCATTATATCTATATTATATCAAGATATATATAATTATTCAGCTGTAATTATTAAAATTAACTTTATTGTAGTATTATGTAAAATATGGTAGTATATAGTAATAAATCTAACTATAGATAGTTCGCTAAATATTTGTTGTAATTTATTATATGTAGGAGGTATTACCATTGTTTGGAATAAAATATGAAACTTGGTATGAGATATGTCAAATGTATTTTAATATTAAGACTGGTACAAAAAAGGCATACTTACAATGGTTTCCATTTTCAAAATTATCTCAACCAGAACAGTCCTACATTTCAGGGGAGGAGTTTTTTAATAAGTATATAAAATCAGGTGCATTTGTTATGTTTGATGCCACTATGAATACAACAGAGAATTTTATTCAAAAAAGTGATGGGAGTTTTAGGGATTCATCATTAATTTCACCGATACTATATCTTGTTTTTCAAGCGGTAGGTAAAGAAATATCAAAGATATATAAATCGCGACGGCCAGATGAAATAGAAGTGTATTATGCTGGTAATTACGATAACTTAAGACCATTGTACAAGCAAGACTATGATGCATTTTTTAAATCAATTAATTCCGGAATAGAAAACTATCAGTATTTTATCAAGACTGATATATCAAATTTCTTTTCAAGTATTAATATTGATAAACTAATATATCGAATTGATGCTATTTGTAATGAAAAAGTAAGCAATATTCCACAGTGCTATCTAAGAATGTTCAAAGAGTTGTTGACTTATTGTGGAGAAGGACGATTCCCTTTGATTGAGAATAGCGTAGCGTCATCTTATCTTGCAACAATAGTATATCTCGATATAATCGATTGTAAAATTCATAGATATATTAGTAATAACATATCAGTTTTTACTAATTTTCGCATCTTACGCTATGTTGATGATATGTATATTCTCATTGCTTCGGATAGACCACTAGGATATTTGCATGAAGCATATAATGAAATTAGAAATGAGTATTCATCTATACTTAAAGAATATGGTTTAGCTCTTAACTCAAAAAAATGTTGTATTAGGGAAACGCATGAGATAAATGAAGAACTACAGAAATCGTTATATGATGAATATTTTAATGGTCAAAAATGTGAGATTGAAAGACTTTTCAGTGGAAGGTTATTAAGTTTTATTAACGATATCTCTAACGAGTTGCTCTTTGATTCTATNACTGTAGAAAAATATAATGAAATAATATGTAACAACTTCTCTCTACCTGATATTGAATTCATGCCAAATGAAGTATTTAATTACTTTATATATGAGAATGAGGATGAGCTACAATCTAATGATGTTGTTAAAGCAATCACAGATTTGGTGAATCAAGATGTGTCATTTATTAGTCTTGATCCTAAGAGACTTACAGTAATGATTATGAAGACACATAACGATAACGCTATTAAAGCATTTCTTAATCACCTGTTTATTAAGAATCGTTCTAATAAGTGGAAC
>JGI24709J26583_10003885_pt1 | contig 11541 bp, 12 predicted proteins | sample BioPla2DNA1_FD_26583 | JGI IMG/M metagenome (IMG submission 26583) | reverse complement strand
AGGCCTATTTTTGTATCCTTTGCCGCCAATGCAATCCGGCGGAAAGGATGCAAAATGAAAATTAGAATTCAGCACGAAAACAAATCTATCTATCTGGAGGTTCCAGACGAGGACTTCACCTTAATGATTGAGGCGGATTATGAGGACAGACTGTCTTCTGCAGAGGACAAAGGAACTGTGACTCGGCGTTCTCCACAGGAGATAATGGACGAACGTTTCAACAAGCCTGAATACAATAACTGGCACAAGTTTGACAGGCATAGAGGTATGCCAAAGAAACCATTCCGCAAGGATGACCAAGAGGTTGATGAAACCGACCATATGGANTACTTCCCTGACTACTCAGATGAAATGGCTAGAGANAAAAAAGAAGAGTATGAGCATATCTGTGAAATTATTCGCAAGGCNCTCAAGNAAAAACAAGCNGAGCTACTGATAGCNATAGTCTTGGATGGTGTTTCGGTAACGGAGTATGCAGAACGTGAGGGNGTAAGTGTAAGTGCCATTTCCCACCGTTTAGATACAGCTAAAAAGAATTTCAAAAAAATCTATCCAAAATCCTCAACTTTCCCCTCTTGCCACGGCTAATAGTTAGAGGGCAGCACATAAACGCTCTCGGAAAGAGGTGAATACATGAAGCACAACTTGAAAATCAGTGTTTCAAAAAAACCACAGTCTGGCGGGATTGTTTCCTGTCGAAACGTCACCATTAGGGAGCGTTTCCTTCGTTTTTACTTGGTGATAAGCAGAAACTGACCATCCTTGTTCCGGGTGACACCGTACAGGAACTCGCCATCAGTGAGATTAAGGAAGGAGGAATAAGCCATGAGCAAGATCAAGCTACTCCTTGATGTGGTTTCCGATATGCGCTCTTTGGCAGACAGCATACAAGCGGTTGCTGATGTAATGGCGGGCAATGAACCTGTCGAAACAAAAGAACCGACTACAACTGTAAAAGAGCCTGAACCAAATAAAAAGGAAATCACTCTGGAGGAAGTCAGAGCAAAACTCGCTGAAAAGAGTCAAGCCGGTCTTACTGCCCAAGTAAGAGAAATTATCCAAAAATACGGTGGCTCTAAATTAAGCGAAGTGGACCCAAAACATTATGCAGATATGTTAAAAGATGCGGAGGTACTTGGGAATGAGTGATCATGCAGTTCTTTCCGCATCAGGCGCCCATAGGTGGCTGAATTGCCTTCCGTCTGCACGATTGGAACTGGAGTTTGTAAATAACGAATCCAGTGCAGCTGCTGAAGGCACCGCCGCCCATGCTCTCTGCGAACATAAACTTAAAAAAGCACTTCACATGAGAAGTAAGCGTCCTGTCTCAGTTTATAACTCCGATGAGATGGAAGAACACAGTGATGCCTATGTGGAATTTGTAATGGAACAGCTTGAGCTGGCAAAGCAGAGCTGCACAGACCCTTTAATACTAATCGAACAGCGTCTTGATTTTTCCTGCTATGTTCCACAGGGATTTGGAACCGGTGACTGCATCATTATTGCCGATAAGAAACTTCACATTATCGATTTCAAGTATGGCATGGGAGTATTGGTAGATGCGGTGGACAATCCACAGATGAAGTTGTACGCACTGGGTGCTTTAGAAATTTACGATAGTTTGTACGACATCGAGGAAGTTTCCATGACCATTTTCCAGCCACGCAGAGAGAATGTCAGCACATGGACAATACGGGTAGAGGATCTAAAAGATTGGGCAGAAAAAGAACTAAAACCAAGGGCTAAAAAAGCTTATGACGGTGAAGGTGAATATCTTCCGGGTGAGTGGTGTACTTTCTGCCGAGCGGCAGTTAAATGCCGTGCTAGGGCTGAGGAAAAACTGAAATTGGCACAATCGGAGTTTAAACTACCTCCACTACTTACGGACTCTGAAATCGAGGAAGTTCTATCTAAACTGTCCGACCTTACGAAATGGGCAAATGAAATCATTGCATATGCCACCGATGCAGCTGTTAATCACGGTAAAGAGTGGCATGGTTTTAAGGTTGTTGAGGGCAGATCTGTCCGCAAATACAAGGATGAAGATGCTGTGGCTGAAGTAGCCAAAGCAAACGGTTATAAAGATATCTTTCGTCAGAGTCTCATCACTCTTACGGAAATGGAAAGGCTGATGGGCAAATCAAAATTTGAGAAGATACTCGGTGATCTTATATACAAGCCACCGGGAAAGCCGACTCTGGTCCCGTTATCGGATAAGCGTCCGGCTATGAACGTATCAAACGCAAAAAACGAATTTAACGAAATAACGGAGGAATGTGAATATGAATAATAAAAACAGAACGAAGGTTATTACTGGTGTAAACACACGTCTCAGCTACTTTCATGGCTGGGAACCGGTATCCATCAATGGTGGGGCAGAAAAGTATAGTGTATCGGTATTGATTCCTAAATCGGATAAGGAAACCATTAATGCCATCAATGCAGCAGTTGATGCTGCTATTGAAGAGGGCATTGCAAAGTTTGGCGGTAAAAAACCAAATAAGGCTGCTATCAAGCTGCCGCTTCGAGATGGTGATGTAGAACGAGATGATGAGGCTTATAAAGGACATTATTTTGTAAATGCCAACAGCACTACTCCGCCTCAGATTGTAGATAAAGCAGTCAAGCCTATTCTGGATCGCAATGAGGTATACAGTGGTTGCTATGCAAGAGTGTCACTTAATTTTATGCTTTCAATTCTAACGGTAACAAGGGTGTGGCCTGCGGACTTGGTAACATCCAGAAGATTAGAGATGGAGAGCCTTTAGGCAGCAGAACCACAGCGGCTGATGATTTCACCACAATTGAAGATGATGATTTCCTAGCATAACAGCTAAAGTATGAATACAAACGGGGTGGTGGAAGTTGTTCTTCTGCTACCTCGTTTGCATTGGAAAGGGTGGTAATACATGAATTCTATTTCTATTGATATTGAAACATTTAGTAGTGCCAATCTTCAAAAATGTGGAGTTTACCGTTATGCCGAGAGTGATGATTTTGAAATTCTGTTGTTTGGTTATTCGGTTGATGGCGGTGCAGTTCAGGTGGTTGATCTTGCCTGCGGAGAGAAAATCCCAAATGAAATAATCAATGCTCTTATGGATAATTCCGTTACCAAATGGGCCTTTAATGCTATGTTTGAGCGTGTTTGCCTATCAAAATGGCTTAACCTTACTGATTATCTTGACCCTACATCCTGGAAATGTTCAATGGTATGGTCGGCTTATATGGGACTTCCGCTTTCTCTTGAAGGTGTCGGTGCAGTCTTAGGATTGGAAAAACAAAAATTGACGGAAGGCAAAGACCTCATTAAATATTTCTGTACACCTTGCTCCCCTACTAAATCAAACGGAGGACGAGTTCGTAATCTGCCAAAACACGATATGGATAAATGGGAGCGATTTAAAGCATATAACCTCCGTGATGTGGAAGCCGAGATGTCAATACAGCAGAGACTATCTAAATTCCCGCTTCCAGAGAATATATGGTCAGAATATCATCTTGACCAGAAAATCAATGATCGTGGTATCGCTATTGACATGGCTTTTGTAAAACAAGCCGTCAAGATGGATGAAAAGTCGCGGGAAAAGCTAATGGCTTTAATGCAGGATATAACTAATTTGGAGAATCCAAACTCTGTACAACAAATGAAAGAATGGCTTGCTGATAACGGATTGGAAACAGATAGNCTTGGTAAAAAAGCNGTTGCTGAGATGTTAAAGACAGCACCTGAACCACTAGGNACCGTTTTGGAACTTCGTCAGCAGCTTGCAAAATCATCGATAAAAAAATACANNGCAATGGAGAATGCAGTATGTAATGATGGTCGTGCAAGAGGAATGTTTCANTTTTATGGAGCAAACAGAACTGGTAGGTTTTCGGGCAGGCTTATTCAACTACAAAATCTCCCTCAAAACCATATGCCTGATTTGGAACAGGCTCGTGCTTTAGTTCGTAGCGGAAACTTTGATGCTCTTACCTTACTTTATGATTCTATCCCGGAGGTACTGTCGGAACTTATCCGAACTGCTTTTATACCACAGGAGGGCATGAAGTTTATAGTTGCAGATTTTTCAGCGATTGAAGCTCGCGTTATCGCCTGGCTTGCGGGAGAAAAATGGAGAATAGATGTATTCCAAAATGGCGGTGACATTTACTGTGCAAGTGCATCTCAGATGTTTAATGTACCTGTGGAGAAAAACGGTGTTAATGGACATCTTCGTCAGAAGGGAAAAATTGCTGAATTAGCCCTAGGTTACGGTGGATCTGTTGGAGCACTGAAATCAATGGGTGCTTTGGAGATGGGAATTGAAGAAGAGGAACTTCAACCTCTTGTAACGGCTTGGAGACAATCCAATCCCAATATTACAAAACTATGGTGGGATGTTGACCGCGCTGTAAAAACCTGCGTTAAGCAGAAAACTCCTACAGAAACACACGGTATTAAATTTATATATCAAAGTGGAATGCTCTTTATTGTCCTTCCTTCCGGCAGGCGGCTTTCCTATGTGAAACCTCGTATGGGAGAGAATGTATTTGGTGGTGAGTCAGTTACTTATGAAGGGGTTGGTGGGACAAAGAAATGGGAAAGAATCGAAAGCTATGGTCCAAAATTTGTAGAGAATATTGTCCAGGCAATCAGTCGTGACATTTTGTGTCATGCCATGCAGACGTTAAAGAATTGTTCCATTGTGGCTCATGTACACGATGAAATTATAATCGAAGCGGATATGAGGATGTCACTTTCTACTATTTGTGAACAAATGGCTAGGACACCAACATGGGCAAATGGCCTGTTACTTAGTGCTGATGGCTATGAGTGTCAGTTTTATCAAAAAGATTAAATATATTTTTTCAAAATCCTCAACATTCATTACCTCCTGTGGCTATTAGGTAGAGGGGTTTCCTCTCTGACTATATTACAGGAGGTAATTCGTATGGACGAATTAGTAAGAATCAACTATGAAAATGACCGCCCCACAGTGCTTGGCCGTGATTTGCATGCAGTTTTGGAAGTGAAAACACCCTATGATAAATGGTTTCCAAGAATGTGTGAGTATGGATTTGTGGAGGGTACGGACTTTTCGACATTTCTGTCGGAAAGTACAGGTGGAAGACCAGCTGTTGACCACCAAATAACAATTGATATGGCAAAAGAGCTATGCATGATACAGCGTACTCCAAAAGGAAAACAATGCCGCGGGTACTTTCTTGAAATTGAAAGACGATGGAACTCTCCAGAAGCAATCATGGCAAGGGCATTACAGTTTGCCAATCAGCAACTAAATCAAGTAAGGAATCAAAATAAATTACTTGAAGGTACGATTGCTGTTCAGAATCAGCAGATTGCGGAAATGAAACCGAAAGTCTCCTATTATGATGTAGTTCTAAATTGCAAAGACCTCATTTCTACATCAGCAATTGCCAAAGATTACGGCAAGTCAGCTATTTGGATGAACCGCTATCTTAATAAAAAGGGCATCCAATTTAAACAAGGTGGTATCTGGCTTTTATATCAGAAGTATGCAGAAAAAGGCTATACCAGCACCAAGACACATAGCTACATTGGTAGTAACGGTGAACTGCATACAAAAGTCCATACATATTGGACTCAAAAAGGCAGACTCTTCATTTACGAACTGTTGAAGGCAGATGGTATTTTGCCGCAGATAGAAATGGAGGGTGTGTAATGGGAATTGATAAATTCAATCATGAAGGATACCATGACCCAACTCCCCATGAGGCACTGACCAACATAATAAGAAAGAAAAAGGCAGAGAAAAAATCTGCCTTTAAGCCNCTTGTATATATTTGTTCTCCCTATTCCGGTGATGTAGAAGGAAACGTTAAAAAGGCTCGCAACTTTTGTAGATTTGCCTTGGAGAATAATTGCATCCCAATTGCTCCCCACCTTATGTTTCCACAGTTTATGGATGATGAAAATCCAGAGGAACGGGAACTTGCCATATTTATGGACATCGTGCTTATGGGCAAATGCTCCGAGGTTTGGGTGCTAGGCAATACCATCTCAAGCGGGATGGCAAGGGAGATTGAAGTAGCCAAGAAACGCAGACAAACGGTCAGATATTTTAGTCCGGAGCATGAGGAGGTCGAAAGCTTATGAAAATCGCTGTGGGCAACAGCCGGATGGACAAGAAATGGAAAAACAAAGATATCTCGTGGGAGGATTTTTGTGCCCGAGTAAAGACAACACAACGTACTACGGAAACAGTAGAAGAATATCGGAAATTAAAAAGAGGCCAACAAGATGATATCAAAGATGTGGGTGGTTTTGTCGGAGGGCATTTAAAAGGGGGAAGGCGAAAGAAGGGCAATGTTTTATGCCGTTCTTTGCTTACCCTAGATATGGATTACGGTAGACCAGACATCTGGGAACAAATCAGTATGCTTTTTGATTTCAAATGCTGTGTTTATTCCACCCATAAGCATACACCGGAAAATCCAAGACTTAGGCTAATCGTTCCTCTCGCTCGTGAAATCAGCGAAGAAGAATACGCAGCCGTTGGACGTATGGTGGCAAAAGAAATCGGCATAGATCTTTTCGATGATACGACTTATGAAGCCCATCGCCTTATGTATTGGCCATCCACTTCCTCTAATGGTGAATTTGTCTATGAAGAGCAGGATGGAGAATTGCTTGACCCTGATGTTTATCTTTCAAAATATCAAAACTGGCGGGATACATCAACTTGGCCAGTATCAAGCAGGCAGTCTGAAGTTATAAATCGCAGTCTTAAAGAACAAGCAGACCCGCTTTTAAAGGAAGGTGTGGTAGGAACATTCTGTCGTGCCTATCCCGTACGTGAAGCAATTGAGAAATTCTTAGGTGCAGTTTATGCCCCTTCTGCTATGGAAGGACGATACGATTATATTCCAGCTGATAGTAGTGCCGGTGTGATTATCTATGATGATAAATTCGCATACAGCCACCATGCTACAGACCCAGCAAGTGGATTACTCCTCAATGCTTTTGATCTCGTTCGTATTCATAAATTCGGTTCTTTAGATGATAAAGCTTCTACCACTACAGCTCCTGGTAAGATGCCATCTTTTGTGGCAATGTGCGAGTTTGCTATAAAAGATGAAAGAGTAAAAGCTGAGTTTGCTAAGGAGAGACAGGCACAGGCTGAAGAGGAGTTTAGTGATGAGGATTGGCAGACAGNNTTGGAATTGGATAAGCAAGGCCGAATAAAAGACACTCTAGACAACATCGTTTTNATTATTCGTCATGACAAGGAATTACAGCATATAGCTTTTAATTGCCACCGTGATGGTATTGATGCCAAAGGTGGCCTGCCTTGGGAACAGATCAAGGTGGGTTGGAATGATTCAGATAATGCACTTCTTAAAGTGTATTTAAGCAGCAAATACGGAGTCTATTCACCTACCAAGACCAAGGATGCTGTGTTAGCGGTAGCGGCTGAACGAGCCTACCATCCTGTTAAGGAGTATCTGGACTCCCTGCCAAAATGGGATGGAATTAGTCGAGTAGATAATCTATTAATTGATTATTTCGGTGCAACAGATAATTCCTATACAAAAGCAGTCATCCGCAAAACGATGGTTGCAGCGGTAGCCCGCATTTATAGACCAGGCACAAAGTTTGATAGTGTCCTTATCTTAAACGGTCCTCAAGGTATCGGTAAGTCAACCTTCTTTGCAAAACTTGCTGGAGATTGGTTTTCAGATAGTTTGACCATTACGGACATGAAAGATAAATCTGGAGCTGAGAAACTTCAGGGATATTGGTTATTGGAACTGGGTGAGCTTGCTGGTATGCGTAAGACGGATGTGGAAATTGTGAAGTCTTTTATTTCGAGGGCAGATGATAAGTACCGGGCAAGTTATGGAGTCAATGTGGAAAGCCATCCCCGTCAATGTGTNATTGTNGGTTCTACNAATGCAGAAAGCGGGTTTCTTCGAGATATAACNGGCAATCGAAGATTCTGGCCAGTCCGTATTAGCGGTAATGGTAAAAAGAAAGCTTGGCAGATGACTAAAGAGGAAGTACAGCAGATTTGGGCAGAGACACTAGTGCTATATGAGAAGGGCGAAAAACTCTACCTTGAAGGTGATGATGCATCCATGGCAACTAGTGAGCAGGCAGATGCCATGGAAACAGATGAACGAGAAGGATTGGTTCGTACCTATCTGGATACTCTTTTGCCGGATGATTGGGACACTATGTCTTTATACGAGCGTAGAAATTTCCTCGGCGGTAGCGAATTTGGCGGCGGCACCCGTGTTGGAACAGTAAAAAGAACCCTTGTCTGCAATATGGAGATTTGGTGTGAATGTTTTGGAAAAGATGCATCCTCAATGAGAACATCTGATTCTTATGCCATCGGTGCCATTATGAGAAAGATCAGTGGGTGGAACAAGTACACCGGGAACAAGAACGGAACAATCAATTTTCCTATCTATGGAAAGCAACGAGCTTATTCCCGAACCGAGGAACAAAGCTAGTTGTACCTTACCTTGTTCTCATACTGGTTCTTTCCCCAAAGCTAGTAATCAAAAGGAAAATCTACGGTTCGGAACAAGTGGAACAAGAAGTATCCTATTTATTTATAAATAGTAAAAAAGAAGAAAGTGTAGCCTGTGCATACACGCATACGCGCGCGTATAGGAAAAATGGGTCAAAGTTGTTTTCTTGTTCCGAGCCTTTTTATATGGGAGGTATTTATGCTTGAAAAATATATCGAAAAGAAACTGGTGGCTGAGGTAAAAAAGATGGGAGGCATTGCAGCAAAGTTTATTAGCCCAGGTTTGGATGGGATGCCAGACCGCCTAGTGCTTTTACCACTTGGAAAGATGGCATTTGTGGAATTAAAGGCTCCCGGAAAGAAACCTCGTCCACTACAGATTAGAAGAATAAAGCAATTACAAAAGTTAGGCTTTACCTGCTATGTCATTGACGATGTTGAGCAGATTGGAGGGATACTCGATGAAATACAATCCTCATAAATATCAAACATATGCTACGAATTTCATACTTGAGCATCCCATAGCAGCGGTGTTTTTAGAGATGGGTCTTGGCAAAAGCGTAATCACTTTAACTGCTATATTTGATTTATGTCTTGATAGTTTTGAAATTGGAAAGGTTCTGGTCATTGCCCCTCTAAGGGTAGCAAGGGATACTTGGCCAGCTGAGATAAACAAATGGGAGCATTTAAAAGGACTGGAGTATTCAGTGGCTATTGGAACAGAACAGGAGCGGTTAGAGCTCTTAGGAAACCAGCAAGTGTCTATCTTATAAACAGAGAAAATGTTGACTGGTTAGTAAACAAAAGTGGCATTCCTTTTGATTATGACATGGTGGTCATTGATGAATTGTCATCTTTTAAGTCCTATGGAGCAAAAAGATTTAAGAGTTTACTAAAAGTCAGACCTAGGGCGAAACGTATCGTGGGTCTTACAGGTACTCCATCCAGTAACGGGTTAATGGATTTGTGGGCAGAGTTTCGTATTCTCGACATGGGTAAAAGACTCGGCAGATACATAACTCACTACCGCAATTCCTTCTTTACTCCAGATAAACGTAATCAGCAGATTGTATTTTCATATAAACCGTTACCTGGGGCAGAAGATGCCATATATCGGCTAATTTCAGATATTACCATTTCAATGAAATCGGTTGATTTTCTAAAAATGCCAGAATGCGTGATAAATGAAGTGTCGGTGTATCTAAATGATAAAGAACAATCAGTATACGATCACTTTCGTGAAGAGATGGTTCTTGAGCTTGCCAATGAGGAGATTGATGCCATGAATGCAGCAGTCCTTTCTGGCAAACTCCTGCAAATGGCAAACGGTGCTGTCTATGATGATGATAAAAATACTCATATTATCCATGACCGCAAGCTGGATGCTCTTGAAGATTTAATCGAAGGTGCAAACGGCAAACCTGTTCTTATTGCATATTGGTATAATCACGATTTAGAGCGTATTAAAGCAAGATTTAATGTTAGAGAAATTAAAACATCCAAGGATATCAAAGACTGGAACAACGGTGATATTTCTGTGGCGGTTATCCATCCCGCATCAGCAGGACACGGTCTCAATTTACAAAGTGGTGGTTCAACACTTATTTGGTTTGGTCTTACCTGGAGTCTAGAGCTCTATCAGCAAACAAATGCAAGACTTTGGAGACAAGGACAAAATGAAACGGTGGTTATCCATCACATTGTTACTAAAGGCACGATTGATGAAGATGTGATGAGAGCCTTGAAACGAAAGGAAAAGACACAGTCCGATCTTATTAACGCTGTCAAAGCAAATCTGGGGAAAGCGAGGGGTGTTGTATGATGGATGCATTTGAAAAACTGGCAAATGCCATTATTCTACAGGCGGTCAAGGATTATCGTTTTGCTCTGAAAAGACTAGCAAAATACCCTCGCAATGATTCTGCTAGATATACGAAACGTGAGATTGAGCGTTTCTTTCATTCCGGGTATTTCACTACCCTGACATCCCTCGATCCTGAGATGCTAATTAAAAAGCTACATGAGGAGGTGGTGCGATGACGGCAAAGGAATTCTTGAAACAAGCTTATCGCTTAAATGAGCTGATTAATTCCGATCTTGAGGAGTTGCAAAATCTAAGGGAACTCTCAAGGAGTGTTTCATCTCCTGTTCTTGAGGAAAAAGTCAGTAAAACAAAAAGTACTGATCCACCTTTTGAAAAATACGTGATTAGAATAGTAGATTTGGAGAAGCAGATACAACAAGAGGTGGAACGTTTAATAAAGCTTAAGTCAGATATTCGTGAAGCGATTAACCAGATGGAAAACGTGGATGAGAAGCTGCTTCTTCGCTACCGCTACATTAACTTTCTTAACTGGGAAGAAATCTGTGTCAACCTTAATGTTTCTATGAGAACTGTGCATAGACTTCACTCATCAGCCTTGCAGCATTTAAAGGTGCCTAAATAAAAGTTGGCACACTTTGGCACAGGTTGGCATACGATGACACTGTTTGTCCGTAGTGAAAGTTATATAATGGTAGTATGGAATATTAGCAAACAGAAGCCTTCACGGGAGCATTTCTCCTGCGAGGGCTTTTTCTATGGGCAAAAGGAGGTGTAGTATGCCAAGGAAACCTAAGCGACCATGCTCTTACCCTGGTTGTCCAGAGCTGACTGACAGACGTTTTTGTGAAGAACATGCTAAAAAGGAAGCCGCACGGTATGAAAAGTATGACCGCGATCCAGCAACTCGTAAGCGATATGGTCGTGCATGGAAGAGAATACGTGACCGCTACATTGCGGCTCATCCTCTTTGCGAGGAGTGTAAACGGCAAGGAAAGCTGACCCCAGCAACCGAGGTGCATCACATTCTTCCTCTTGCAAGAGGTGGAACACATGATAGAAGCAATCTTATGTCCCTTTGTACTTCCTGTCACTCTACCATCACTGCAAAAGATGGAGACCGTTGGGGAACCCGGTAGGGGGAGTCAAATCTCCACAGCTTTTTAGATGTGCAACGGGCGTGGGGTAACGCGTGAAAATTCGCGGTTTCAA
>JGI24709J26583_10003880_pt1 | contig 11548 bp, 9 predicted proteins | sample BioPla2DNA1_FD_26583 | JGI IMG/M metagenome (IMG submission 26583) | reverse complement strand
GGTTTTATGTAGCATGGCATCAAAACCATGGCGCAGCATTTCTAGCGCTGATGTTGCAGCAGCAACTTCTTCATAGCCTACACCGAAGAAAATATCCAGCTTAAAGCTTTCATTCTGCTGCAAGGTACAGGTTTTATAAATTGAGTAGGAAAAACCGTCCCGCACCCAATTTGCACCTTGGTCGATTTCGCTAAAAGGCTGATTATCCCCCACTATAGGCGCAAAAGCCATCAGTGGAATGCCGGGCACTTGCTGAAATACAAACATATTATTCCAGCTTGATTCTTTAACAATTCGTCCAGTATCAAGACAGATACTTTCATTAACCGTGTGAAACGTTCTAAACCAATCACCGGCAACACCTATGGTGAATTCATGCTGCACTAAATCCTTATTCAATACGGATAGCCGCAGACCAAAGCCACGTTCGCCAATTGGCGTCAGATATTTGCAACGAAAAGAAAAGGCATTTGAATTAGATACAAAGGACGGAATCCAGAAATGCTCACGATACCATACAGGAGAAACAGTCATTTGTTTTCCATCCAGCTCTATATACGGCTGAATGAATTTACCCTGCCCTTTCATTTCTAACATTCCTTTGAGCCGCATGAATAAACAGGATATTCCTTCAATGGCTCCATCTGATTCTCTGATCGTAGGTAGAGATACATACTCGTTTCCTGTTACTTGGTAATTCATTTTCATTTCTTCCTTTTCTCATTTTGATACAGTTCGCATGGACAAGGGACATTTACATTTCAATCCACACCATACCGCAATAAATTAGCTTTGGAATCTGGAATACGATTTCACTTCCAAAATTGGTCAATTGACTTTGATAATCCAACGATAAGGGATGACCGTTTTCCGTATCCGGAGTAGCATACCAAACGCCACGAGGAGATTTTTCTACCAGAACATGAATCAGTAGATTTGTCTGTTCAATAGGAGCATTTTTCCCTGTATTCCAATAGTCTTCGACGCTGCCACACAAATTCACTAAACCGATTAGCTTATATTGCTCACTTTCACGTAATGTAATCCAGATTTTTTCAGCATCTCCATCAACTGAAAACGGAAAATCAAATTGATATTCTACATTATCGCCGCCACAGTGGGTCAACGTTACATCACGTAAGGTCATATCATACAGCAAATCAGCATATCGGACAAAGAAATCCTGATAAAGCTTTATCCATGCTTGCTGGTCGGCGTTTAAAACGGAATAGTCCGCGTAATATCCCTGGGTTACTACGGCGTTCTCTTCTCCTAGGAAGAGCTGGGTTGCCCCCAAGAGAGCAATAGCAAAAGAAAGAAAAAGCTCACTACGTAATGCACGCTCCGGAGTGTCGGTACGAAAAGGTGCTGGGTAGGCGGCCAAAACGATCGGGTGATTTCCTCCCATGCATACAGCCTGTCTTAGATGCCGGTAGTGATCCATTGGAGCCCATAATTCCATATATACTGCATCCTGCGGAATATCGCGCGTTTTTTCAGCCGGCCAGGTCCCTACGTTATTGAAAATTAAATGTGGAATTACGCCAGAACCTTTTAAAAATATGTTTGTATCCTCGATAAAATTTGGAAACTCATTCTCCAGACAACGAATCTCCCCGTGTATATTCCGGGCTCTTTTTGGTTCACCATACGTGTCCATATGGATTCCATCAAAGCCAACCTGACTAATAGCATTGAGGTATTGCTCCATCAAATGCTCACGCCATGGGCTTTCCAAATCCATATAATAAAAGGTATCAATAAAGGTCATAGGGTGCTCTTCCGCTCCATACAACCCCCACTCAGGATGTCGCTCCCAAAAGGGATGGCTGGCAGCATAAACCGCACCGTAGGCCATGGCGAGCATTCCACGTTCATGACATGCAGCAATCTTCTGTCGGATAACAGAAAGTTGGTTCTTTTTGCCCATCATATCCTGATATTCGTTGCAAGGGGCTATCAGCGTATCATGTCGCCAAGACCAATCATAGAACTGCACATGGTCAATATGATATTTTGCCATGGTTTCCACATCAAAGTCATCCTCAGGCAGAAAATCGCTGAGGAATCCATAACGAACCATCGAACCACCTACGTTCACTGCCGTTTGTAACTGCATAAGTGGCTGGTTTTCTTTACAAAGAGTTATTTCCACTCCATACCCGCCTTCACGCATAGGCGGCAGAAAAAAGCAGAAATCCGAGCTTAGAATTGGCTCCGTTCCCTGCCGAAGCTTCCTCTCCAGATGAAAAATTTTCCACACAAAATGGTCAGCATCCGTCCGATGAATTAGATGCAGCTTAATAGGCTCATCGGGTTCATATCGCCCTTTAAACGTACTTAATTCATTCATCCCTTTACAGCTCCTTCAGTCAGGCCTTCGATAAATTGCCGCTGGAAAATTAAAAAGATGATTATAACAGGAACAATTGCAATGACCGCTGTTGCCGCCATCAGATGCCATTTTGCACCGCCAAACTGCTGAAAAAACACACTCATAGCCTGCGGAACGTTCTGCTTATCCCTACTTTGCAGAAAAAAGGCAGCTTGGGCATAATTGTTCCATACGCCAAAACCGTTCAGAATTACAAAACTAGCTGTAGCAGGCTTCAAAATGGGAAAAATTATTTTCCAGAAAGTATCAAAGCCTGTGCAACCATCCATTTCTGCCGCTTCGTCCATTTCCACGGGTAACGCTCGCACAAATGTGGTAAAAATGAAAACTGCTGATGGCATGGCTAGAGCAGAGCAGAGCAGAATCATTCCCCATAGAGTATTTACGGCACCGATTTTTCGCATCAGAGTATAAAGCGGTACGGTGATGATGATTCCAGGAATCATCATACAGCCTATCAGCAGTGAAAAAACAAACTTATTATAGGCTGTATTACGCCGAGCAATGGCGTAGCCCGCCATTCCTCCAAGAATAATCGTTAAACTCAATGTACCAAAAGTAATGATAGCAGAATTTATCATTGCCTGTCCCACACGACTTTTGACCCAGGCATCCCTGTAATTGCTCCATGTGAATGTAGGCACAAAAATGTTACCCTCGTAGAACACGCGGGACGGCGCGTTCAACGATAAAACCAGCAATACATAAAAAGGAATCAAACACATAAAACAAATAACAGCAATCAGGAAAACGCGAAAAATACGAAGCATTTTATTTTCCTTCATAAGGATTGCTCCTTTCCTCTGGTCAGCCGAAGGGAAATGAGTACCGGTACCAGAATAATCAAAAAAAGAATCATAGCCACAGCGGTAGAATATCCCGTACGGCTGCCATAACACATACGCATGATATAGATACTCAGACTTTCGGTAGAATAACCGGGACCACCTTCGGTAAGTGCCATGATAATATCAAAAACGGACAAAGAGCCGATAATATTCGTTACTACGTTAATGCGAATAGAAGGCATCAAAAGCGGCAGCGTTACGAGAATAAAACGTTGCCAGCCGTTGGCTCCATCCATTAGCGCAGCTTCCCTGATGTCACTGGAAATGCTCTTCAGGCCTGCCAAATAAATAATCATTGTCATGCCTGCATATTGCCATACATTAACTAAGATTAGGACCGCCATAGTAGTTGGATAACTACTCATCCAATTTCCCAAAAAGAACTCCAAGCCTAGCTGTCGCGCAGCATGATATAGAAAACCTCTTCCTGGCTGAAGCAAAAAATACCAAATATAGCCCATAATCAACGGACTAATAATGGCAGGAAGGTAAACGATGACCCGAGCTAAACCGCGTCCCGGAAAGGGCTTTTCCATCAGAAACGCATAGCCAAGACCAACCAGATTCAGCAAAAGGGCGCTTCCTGCCGCAAAAATCAGCGTAGTACGGATGTCGCCCATGGCACGAGCATCCTGAAAAAAACGTGCAAAATTTGTAAAACCTACAAAATTGGCTTTGCCCATGCCATCCCAATCCGTCAGACTCATTCCAACCCCTTTGATAAGCGGATAGACAAAAAACACGCCATACAAAATCAAGGCAGGCAGCGACATCCACTGAGTCAAGTCTTTTCGTTTCTGTTTCATGATATCCATCCTTTTTCAAAGGAATAAAAAAGTTGCAGGGAGAGCATTGCCAACCCCTCAAGGCTTTCGCCCTTTCATTAAGGCTTGGGACATGAAAGCCCCCAACAACCCCCTGCAACGTTTTACAAAGTCTTTGTTTTAGAAACCTTCATTCCAGGCCTTTTCATATGCCTGTGCAAAACTCTGCGCATCATATGTTCCAGCCAGCAGATCCTGCACCATACGACCTGCGTCATCACCACTGAAACCAGCGGGCTTTTCATTGGTGAAGCCAATGTTAACAGCGTTGTTCAATACGGCATTTACTTCATCCGCAAAGGCTTTGGGAGCCCATTCGGCATCCACATCCACAAACGCACTAGGAGAGCCCAGAGCTTCAGCATACTTTTTCTGGTTCTCAGCGTTGAACAGATAGCTCAGAAAAGCCTTTGCGGCATTAACGTTTTCTGTGGTTGCGGAGATAGAGTAACCGCTGTCCTCAGCACAAAGCACCACAGGCTTGCTATCCGGCATATAGGCTGGATAAGGCGCAAAACCAATTTTATCCGCCATATCAGGATTGGCTTCAAGAATGCCGGAAAGCGCCCACATACCATTGGAGAACATGGCGGTCTTGCCAGTTACAAAGGCTTCCACGCAGTTGTCGTTGGTAGCAGTAAGAACATCCTCGTTAATAAGACCCTTCGCCTGCAAATCCAGCAGATTCTGAGCAAATACGGCCATACAGCCATCGGCAGCGCCAAAGTTCAGCTCGGCAGAGTCGTTATTCAACATGGCAGTCTTGCTTTCCAGCGCACCTAAGCTTTGCTTCAGATAGCCGTGAGGAATGAATTCGATTAGGTGTCCTAAATGCCAAGCTTCCTTGCCGAAGATAAACCAAGGAGCCACGTCAGGCATCTTTTCATGAATAACATTCAGGTTCTGCACAAACTCGTCCCACGTAGTTGCGGGGGTTAAACCTAGTTTACTAAAGATTTCTTTGTTGTAGAAGAAACCAGCCATAGTCATATTGGTGCATACGCGGTACTGCTTGCCTGTTTTCAAATCAGTGCAGCTTTCCCGCATAGAAGGAATCAGACGGTCCCACCATTCGTTCATTTCACTCAAATCCTTGTACTTGCCCTGATCCACAAATTCCTGTTCATAAGTGGTCATCACATCGGGTACTTCGCCGCTAGCGAATTTTACCTTGATGATAGAGCTGGCATCATTCTGGTATTCCTGCTCCACTACAATACCGGGATTAGCGGCATTAAAGCCGTCAATGATTTCATTGAGCAGATCAATAGTTTCGATCTTACCAGTGAAAAAGCTTACTTTCGTTTCAGCTACCGCTAAGCAGGTCGTCAGGCAAAGAACCAGTACCAGTACCCATGCAAATATACGTTTCATGTTTGCTCCTCCTTTTTTGATTCAGCATTCTGTAATTACTGAACTATTCATTAATTATAGTATAGAACATATTTGCAAAAAGGAAATACCGTAATCTTTGGATAAAGGTTCTTATTTTTTTGATGTATACCGAAATCTTTAGATAAAGGTTCTTATTTTTTTGATATCTTATTTGGTGCATTGCTTTCCAAACAAGAAGAGATTATAATTAATTGGAAAAAGAGGTGAGCGGAATGCTGAAGGGAAGTGTAAAGCATAAACTTCTTTTAATGATTTCGGTTTTGATTCTTGTGTCTGTTTCGACAGCAACGATTCTTACTGACCAAAGCTACCGAAAGAATTTGCTTTTTCAAAGCACCAAGTCAACGCGGCAACTTCTGGAACAGCTTAGCATCAACTTAGATACGTATCTGGACGAGCTGTTTCGATTATGTCTTTCTCCCTATTATAATAGGCGGGTAATGGAGCAATTAGAAATTATACCCGCAAACGCTGCTGGAAAGCTAAACAAGCAGCGAATCATTGAAGATTATCTGACAGAAATGATGACTCTTCCGCGAAGCGACATACTAAGGGCTTATATTTTCAGTGATGGGGTCTATTCCAGCTGCAAAACCCGCATCAGTTCGGCAATAGACGATTACTTGCATGAATCCTGGTACCAACAAGCTTTGGAGAGCAACGAAGCAGTTTTCATTCCTGCGCATACCGAAGGAACAGGACGAGGTACCTTAGAAGTTTTCAGTGTCGTTCAGCGAATCAACAGTATTAGCAACAGCTCCAAACTTCTAGGCGTTATTCGGGTAGATGCCAACTATCAGGGAATCAAAGCTGTTTGTGACAGAGCCGGAATCCAAACAGGCGGTGCTTTGTTTATTTGGGATGATGCCGGAAATCAGATGTATGGCAACAATTTGACCGGGCATAAAAACTTGACCGTCGCACTAAAAGCCTCCCATCATTTTGAAGTAGATACAGAATACTTTCCTTTTTCGTTGGGAGGGAACGAATATCTAGTACATTCACGACGCCTTCGAACAACAGACTGGCACATCGTGGATGTTCACTCCTTACACGTTTTGATGAAAGATGCTGAAAACGCTAGAAACAAAGCGCTGGTTTTTGCTCTTCTATGCGCCATATTGGGCGTAGTGGTTTCGATTCCTCTGATACGGGTCTTTTTGCGTCCAATGCTACACGTAACAGAACTGATGCATACAGCTCAAAGCGGTGATCTGACGGTTCGCGCCATTCCCAGCGGACACGATGAATTTTCATATCTGGCTGTTTCTTTCAATGATATGCTTGCGCAAATTCAAGAGCAAACAGCCCAAAATGACCTTTTGACACGACAGATTTATGAGGCACGTTATTTGGAAAAAGAAGCTCAGTATACGGTGTTATGCAATCAAATTCAGCCTCACTTCCTTTTTAACGCACTAAACACCATTCATCTGCTGATAAAAACCGATCAAGGCGAACAAGCGGTTCAAAGCATAGCTATGCTGGCTACGCTTTTGCGCGGCATGGTCAACGCAGGGCGAGAAATCAGTCTGTGTGCCGAGATGAAACTGGTGGAAAGCTACCTATCCTTACAGCAAAAACGCTATCGTGGCTTGCAATACACACTTCCAGATGTGACAGGATGGGATACCTATTTTCTGCCTACACTAACCATTCAACCAATTGTTGAAAATGCCCTAGTTCACGGCTGCGAACCCAAACGGGGAGATGCCCAAATCATCATCACCCTGCAAGAAACCACAGATGCCATTTTGCTAAGAGTACAGGATAACGGTCTGGGTATAGATGAGAAAAAAGAATGCTATCTTCAAAAGGCGCTGGCTCAATCAACAACCGATCCTGAAAAGCAAGAAGGCGGTGTAGGCCTAGTGAATATTGCCCGCCGTGTCAAGTTGCGTTTTGGTCCAGAATATGGTCTAAGTTTTGAAACCTATAAAGGACAGGGTACCTGTGTGACTCTGCGCCTGCCGCCGAAAGGAGAATCTAATGTATCGTGCGCTGATTGTTGAAGATGAAAATTTGATGCGGGATTATCTTTCCGCAAATTTAACCAATTTCTGCGCGGAGTGGGAAGCTACCGCTGTAGCCTGCGACGGAGAGGAGGCTTTGGAAAAACTGCAAAAGGAATCCTTTGATGGTATTGTAACTGATATACGTATGCCAGTTATGAACGGATTAGAAATGGCGCGGATTCTACGGGAAAGGGAAGAAAATCTGCCCATTCTAATTATTTCCGGCTACGATGAATTCGACTATGCTCGGACTGCTGTTCGGCTGAATATTTCAGATTACCTGCTGAAACCGATCAACGAGGAAGATCTTTCCGCAGCTTTATCCCTAATGGCAACTCAAGTTGGAACGAACCATAACGACCACAAATCTCACAATTTTGTAAAAGAGTCCGCATCAAATGGGCTGGCACAAAAAGCACAAGATTTTATTCTAGCCCACTATACTGAGCCAATTAGCCTGACCTCTGTAGCTGAAGAATTAGGCGTTACCGCAGCCTACCTGAGCACTGTTTTTCATCGGGAAATGGGTTCTACCTATTCCCAAACCCTCCTGCGAATCCGCATGGAAAATGCCGCAAGGATGCTTTCTACCAGCCATCTAAAGGTGTGGGAGATTGCTCAGGCAGTGGGTTTCCCTTCCGCAAAGCATTTTACGCATGTGTTTGGAAAGTACTTCCATTGCTCGCCAATAGAGTTCCGAACCAAGAAAATGAGAATATTTCCGTAATAGCAAATTTAGCTAGCGTTAACCTACCATCAGATTATAATAAAAACTAACTATATTACCCTCAAAGAATAAAGAACTAAAACTGTCAAAAACATAAAAACGGTATTCACCCGCCAATCATCTGCAATAATATACACAAAAGAACCTGAGGGGAGGCAAAACCTCCCCTTTTAAGTGATTATTAATACAATAACTACAGTAAACCCGCTTCTTCAAGCTGTTCTTGAATATCATTCAGAGCTTCCTCAGCTGAAACATCATTCATTTCCAGCGTGCTTAGTACATCGTTTATGATTTCACTTGCAGCTCCNGCTTCCTTAAGCGCAGGAGGCGCGGCAGCATAATCCATGCTGTCAAATACCGCAGANCGATTTGCGGGCGGNGTTACTTCAAGGTACTGTGTAAGCTTACTTTGGTCTGCAATTGTTGGTAACTCCCAGCTTGCATCTAATCTTAGCTGTACTATATCGGGGTCAGAACCCATTGCATCGGCAAATTTTGCTGCCGCTTCTTTCTTTTCGCTTGAAGGAGATACGCAGTTTACATTCGCAAAGAAGAAAGTACTCTTTTTGTCATATCCCGGTTCCACTACGATATCCCAATCAAAATCGCATTTTTCGGTAAATGTGGGGAAAGCCCATATACCGGTAATAATCATACCTAGTTTGCCCTCGGTAAACATATCCCAGTCTCCCCTGCCAGCCATTTCTTCTGCAGTAGGCTGTACATGATTTTCGCCACGCACGCGCTTTAACATGGCTTCAAGCACCGCAATGTTTTCCGGGCTATTTGCAGTAAAGGCGGTGTAATCCTCATTGAGTAGACTTCCNCCATTACCCTTTACTGANTTATAGAACTCATTATAGGTAATGGGCTGAAATACGCCCCAGATATCATCGCCTAATGCCTTTATAGCTTCGGCTGCAGTTTGAATGTCCGCCCATGTCCACTCGTCATTGGGATAGGCAATGCCCGCCTCATCAAACAGCGCCTTATTATAGATTAGAATACAGGTGGAAAAGCTCATAGGTACTGCGTAGAGTTTTCCATCGGAGCTTACTGCTTCTAAAGTCCCGGCAGAATAGTTTTCCGTATTNACTAAACCGGTTAAATCGGCACAGGCATCTCGGAGCATGTACGAAAGGTAATTTTCCATATTCATTTCGAATANGTCTGGTGCATTGCCGCCACCAACAGTGGTNGCAAGTTTGATAAAATAGTCTTGAAATCCGGTAATTTGCAGGTCAACCTTGATATCTGGGTTTTTTTCTTCAAATACTTCAATCATCTTTTTAAGAGTTTCTTCCTGCGCACCGGAGCCGGAGAAATGGGCATAGGTGATGGTAACAGGTTCAGCCAACACAGGCAAACCCTGTACTAGTACCATCAACAACACCAGTAACAGTGCAATGGTTTTCTTCATGGGAAAACCTCCTTTTCTTTAAATATATTTGCAAACGCGCGCGCAGCGTTTACATACACTATTTGATTCCACCTATACTGATACCTTGGTCTACATATTTTTGAGATACAAGATATACAAACAATATAGGTAGAATAGTAAGCACAGCACCTGCCATTAAAACATGCTCATTATTTTTATACATACCGTTCATATTGCCAAGCACAACTTGTAATGTTTGCTTATTGGTTGAGGTTAGCACAATTAATGGCCATAAATAACTATTCCAGCTGCCCATAAACGAGAGCAAAATCATTGTAGAAAGCGTTGGGGTTACCATAGGCAGCATAATTCTAAAAAATATCTGATAAAGGGAAGCGCCATCAATATATGCGGATTCCATATAGGCATTATTTACGCTCATCATACTCTGCCTCATAAGAAAAACACCAAAGGCATTAGCAAGAGAGGGCAGTATAAGCCCAGTATAAGTATCAAGCAGCCCCAGTACTCGCAAAATGATATAATTTGGCACCATGGTAACAGTTCCGGGAATCATCATCGTGGCAAGATATATGCCAAACAGCTTTCCGCTGCCCTTAAAAGGTAATTTAGCAAACACAAATGCCGCCATAGTTGCCGAAGTAACCGCAACAAAGGTACAAGCAATAGCCAGTACAAGGCTATTTAAGCTTGATCTGACAAAGGAAAAACCCTGCATATTGAAAACACGCTCATAACCTTCCAAAGTGGGATGCTCCGGAATCCATCTAATAGGAATAGTACGAATAGCCTCCTGCCCCTTAAAGGAAGATGAAATCATCCACAGGAAAGGAAGAATGGTAACAAGCGTAAATATAAGCAACATAATATAAAACAAAAGCTTCTGAAATAGTTGTCTAGCTGACGCCTTATTANACATCATAATTCACCCATTTTCTCTGGAGTTTAAACTGAATAGCGGTGAAAATAAGAATTAGAGCAAATAAAATCCACGAATAAGCGCTCGCAATACCCATTTTATATTGCTTAAAAGCGTACTTATATATTCTTTCAAGAAAAACAGTTGTTGCGCCNCCAGGTCCACCGTTTGTCATAATTAGTACCGAATCAAAAACCTGCAAGCCGTAAATTATATTAATAACTATAAGCAGAAACAGTGTTGGCGAAATAAGTGGTAAAGTTATAGCAGTCAATTTTTTAAACCCGCTTGCCCCATCTATTTCAGCCGCTTCATAACAGGTTTTATCGATTGATTTAAGCGCAGCTAAAACCATTAGAGCATAATAACCGGTATCCTTCCATATAGCAGCAATTACAATCCCCGGCATAGCCCACTGCTTGCTATTTAACCACGCGGGACCTGTAATACCTATCATAGACAACATTTGATTTAATAAACCGTATTTTCCGTTGAGTACCCATTGCCATACAACTGCTGCTGCAACCCAAGATGTAATGACAGGTGTATAGCATATTGTCTTAAAAACACCGCGTCCTTTGAAAGATTTATTTAATATAAGCGCTTCCCCGACAGAAGTTAAAAGTATCATGGGTAGATAAAGTACAAGATAAGTAAAGGTGTGTTTAATGACTGCGGGAAGTTCTTTACCATTTAAAATACGAGTATAGTTTTCTAGCCCGACAAATTTCATGGTGTTCATAGGCATAAGCAAGTCATAATCCATTAGGCTAAACACGGCGGAAGCTAATATAGGCAATAGGCAAAAGCCTATAACGCCGATAATTGAAGGCAAAAGAAATATTGTTATCGCCTTTCTCTTTTCATTGCTATTTGGAATATACAATACGTTTCCCCCTAATTATATGTTTTTGCACTCCTACTTCTTGCACGTGGTGTTTGTAAACTAAATACTAACTCGCTAATTAATTACCTGTACTTACAGTAGTTGCAACACTATTGCTTCATCAAGCGGACATG
>JGI24709J26583_10003875_pt1 | contig 11558 bp, 9 predicted proteins | sample BioPla2DNA1_FD_26583 | JGI IMG/M metagenome (IMG submission 26583) | reverse complement strand
AGATCACGACTAATACTACTTTGATATGACAACAGAGCCTATTGTTAAAAAACGTATAACAGTCCTTGATGCCCTTCGTGGTTTTGCGCTAATCTCTATAATGTTACTTCATAATGTGGAGAGGTTTGAGATATATGGATACCTGCCTGTTCAGCCCGACTGGCTGAACAGCCTTGACAGTATTATATGGGATAGCATGTTCTTTATGTTTGGAGGGAAGTCCTATGCAATATTTGCCTTGCTTTTTGGTGTAACCTTCTTTATACAATCTCACAACCAGGAAAAGATTGGAAAGGATTTCCGCCCGAGATTCATCCTTAGGATGTTCTGGCTCCTGCTTTTCGGACTTTTCAACACCTTGTTTTACCAGGGAGAGATCCTGGTTTTCTATGCTTTGGTTGCTCTCTTTATTCTTCCCTTTGCCAGACTTAGTAATAAGGCTCTGTTTGCTTCAGCTGTTTTCTTCCTGCTTCAGCCTCTTTACTGGATTCGACTTATTATTGCAATACAACATCCCGAACTACCGCTTGGAGAGCCGGTATATATGGAATGGTACGCCAGGGTAGGAAATGTCTTCACTGAGGGTAATATGTTCGAGATTATGAAGAGTAATATCACAAACGGACGTATTGCAACAATCCTTTGGTGCTGGGAGAACGGACGTGTGGATCAAAGTCTTGGACTATTCCTTCTGGGATTCTGGCTTGGACGCAAGGCCCTGCTGATGGAGAGTGAGAGTTCGATAANGACATGGAAGAAGGTACTTATCATTTCTGCCATTGCTTTTCTACCCTTGTATATACTGCAATCTCACACTGATATATTCTGTAAATACGAAAGCGTCTCAGGTATGCTTTCTAATGTGATCAGATTATGGTCCAACTTAGCGCTAATGTTTGTATGGGTAAGCGGTTTCATACTACTGTTTTATAAAACCCNGGCATTCAAATGGCTCAATGTGCTTTCGCCAGTTGGCCGGATGAGTCTGAGCAACTATCTGATTCAGTCGATAATAGGATCGTTTATCTATTATAATATGGGACTTTCAATGTACAAGTATGCGGGTTATTCTGAATGTCTCCTGATAGGTATCCTGCTCGCTGCATTACAGATAGGGTATAGTACTTGGTGGTTTAAGACTCACAAGAGAGGCCCACTTGAATCCATCTGGCATAAGCTAACCTGGCTTGGAAAGAAAGATTAGGGCTTGTAATATAATTGAACAGACACTGTTATTTTTCTTTACAATACAAGGGACTGTCTTTCTTTATTCTTCTGATATTGTGCATATTAANCCGATTGGCACGCTATTAGACATAAGGTTTGCAGTAAAAGCAAACTATGAAGACAATCATCTACATACTCAGGAGACTGAATAAAGAAAAGTTGCCCAATTATTTAGGNATTGCCGGACTGGCAACAGGACTTGCCTGTGTCATGTTCATTTTTCTCTGGATACACGATGAAGCCAGTTTTGACCGTTTCCACAAGAATATTGACAGAATATTTATTACCCATGCTTTTATTGCAGAAGCGGATTCCGAGGTGCCATTCGATGGTGCACCTCCGGCTGTAGCTGGTGCCCTGAAGGCTGAATACCCTCAGGTATTGGAAACTGCAAGGATTATTCCTGCATACTCAACATGGCTGCTTAATTATAGGGACAAGAAAATCACGCCCAGAATTGGGTTCTGTGATTTCAGTATGTTCGATATTTTTACATTTGAATTTGTTGCCGGTCCCCTTGATACTGAAAAAACACCGTACCAGATAATAATAAACGAAACGACTGCCCACAGTCTGTTTGGTGAAACCAATCCCCTTGGAGAGATTCTTAGGTTTGATAATAGCTACGACCTGATGGTCGTAGGTGTCATTAAAGATGTACCCCGGAATTCTTCTTTGATATTTGACGGTATGGTTACTTTGGAGTTGCTTCCTAAATTGTCGATTCTCCCAATTACCTTAATACATGGTGGAATAATTCTTTTTTAACTGCCGGACTACTTAACGATCCGGCTGCTTTTCCTGAAATTGCAAAGGGGGTAAGAAACAGAATACAGGAGGTTATTCCTGAAACCAACAATCATCTTGGAGCCTACATGTTTCAGGATCTGTACCTATATAAAAGGGGGAATGTCAAAAATATTGGCATTTTCACATTAATAGGGATTCTTATTCTCTGCACAGCAATACTCAACTTTATCAATCTTATCACGGCGCGATCCCTGAAACAAATCAGAGAGAACGGTATCAGAAAGAGTCTTGGAGCTACCCGTCTGGATGTTGTTAAGTTTATCTATTCGGAAGTAAGTATTGTTTGCATAATAGCTTTTGTAGCAGCAGTACTTATAACCGCCATGGGACTGCCGTTTTTTAACCAACTTATCAACAAAGACATAAACCTCGAAACGCTTGCCAATGCACAGGTTATAAAAGCCTTCATCGTGGTATTGCTGATTACAATTGGCCTGTCTGGAGTTTATCCGGCTGTGGTGTTGTCTCGTTATTCCCCGGTGCAGTCTATCAGAGGCGCTTTTAGTCAGGTACGTAATGGAGGCTTGTTCCGCAACGCCCTTGTGATATCTGTTTTCATTAGTTCTATAGCCCTGCTTAGCGCTACACTTATTATTAACAAGCAGATCAGGNATCTTCAAAACCTGGACCTGGGCTTTGAAAAGGAAAGGGTAGTTTATTTCAGGCTCAACGGCAATATGAAGCAACAGCCTAATGCTATTAAGAATATGCTGTTGACAAACCCAAATATAGTCTCTGCAAGTACCATCTCGNATCCCCCAAGTGCAATGGGAAACAACGGACAGGGATGGCAATGGGAAAACAAACCNCTGGACTTCGACCCTCTTGTATTCAACTGGAACGGAGATCCAGATCTTGTAAAAACACTACAACTACACATGAGCGAAGGTAGTTTCCTTCAGGAAGGACAAACCCATAGTGTGGTAATCAATCGCTGTTTTGCTCAGTTAATTGGATGGAGCCATTTTACCGGAAAGACCTTATCCGCCTGGGGTAACGACTATCAGATTGCAGGGGTATTCGAGGATATAAATATAAACAGCCTTGGTGGTGCCNCCCAACCAATTGCTGTATTTTTGCCAGATGGCGGTTGGGGACAAAACTTCATGGCTGTTAAGATTGCTCCACAAGATGTAGATGAAACACTGACTTATATCCGGAAAAAGCTTGACGCAATGGAACCGGCATTTATCAACGAACTGACCTTCCTTGAGGATGATTTTACCCAAATGCTAGAACCTGAGAACAACTTGCAAAAGCTAATTTCCCTGTTTACCCTCTTCTCGATTCTTGTTCTGGCGCTGGGACTAACGGGAATGATTATGTATATGGCTGAAAAAAAGACAAAGGAAATTGGAATCAGAAAATCACTCGGCGAGGAAAACCTGTCGATTGTCAGCAGAATGCTGAGTCCCTTATTAACTGCAGGTCTCGTGGCTGCATTGATTGCAACTCCTCTTGCATGGAGCTTGATGGGCTACTGGCTGCAAAACTATGCTAAAAGAATTGATATAGATATTCTTATATTTATTCAGGCAACACTTGCTGTTATGCTTGTAGCATGTGCTACAGTACTGCTGCATATCAGTAACGCAGCAACCAAGAATCCTGTCGATGCACTGAGAAGCGAATAAATAAGCAAGGCACCCAACTTTCCAGGTAGTTGTTTGTTTGACCTTTTGAACTAAAACTATAACAAAATGATCAGGCGAACAATTGCCTTACTTTTTATCTCCATACCATCGGTAATAAGTGCATTTAGCCAGACCGGCACTCTAACGGGTATTGTAAAGGACGCATACAGCAATGAATCATTGCCGGGTGCAAGTATTGTTCTGTTTGAAACTACAACTGGAACCACAAGTGATACCAACGGACGCTATGAATTCAGGAACCTGAAGCCGGGCTTNGTCCGACTTCAGGTATCTTATATGGGTTATGCTCCGCTTATCACAGAGGAGATAATGATTCCAGCCGTTCGTCCTGCCTATTATGAAATTACACTTACCCCCTCCTCCACAGAACTAGGGGAGGTCACNATAACAGCAGATCCTTTTGAGACCAAGATTGAAAGTCCGTTATCAATGCAGCGTATCGGTATTGACATTATTGAGAAAGGTGCCGGTAGCGCAAGAGACCTGTCAAAGGTATTGCAGAGCTTTCCGGGGGTTAGCAATGGCTCATCATTCAGGAATGACCTTGTGGTAAGAGGTGGGGGCCCTGCTGAAAATCGCTTTTTCCTTGACGGAATAGAGATCCCAGTGCTCAACCACTTCTCCACTCAGGGAGCCTCAGGCGGTGCAATCAGTATGCTAAATGTTGACTTTATCCGTGAGGTTGAGTTTTACTCAGGGGCATTCCCGGCCTCGCGCGGGAATGCATTGAGTTCGGTATTCGAATTCCGCCAGATAGCCCCCAATCCTGATGATGCAGGCTTCAAAGCAACATTGGGTGCTTCTGAACTTTCTTTTTCGGCCAACCTGCCATTTAGCGAAAACAGTGCTACTCTGGTCTCGGCAAGACGCTCATATCTGAAATTCCTGTTCGACATGATTGGGCTTCCTTTCCTGCCGACGTACAATGATTTTCAGGTGATGAACCGAACCAAGATAGACCAGCGCAATGAGATTACTTTTATCGGCGTTGGGGCTATTGATGAGTTTGCTCTAAACACAGGACTGAAACCAACTGAGGAAAACAAATATATCCTTAGTTACCTGCCGGCATTTGAGCAGTGGAACTACACAGTTGGTGCGTCATACAAGCATTTCTTTAATGAAAGTTATACCCAACTGGTGCTTAGCCGCTCACACCTGTANAACACGATTTACAAATACCGCGACAATGACAACACAAGTCCTGACAAACTGATTACTGACTATAAGTCGAATGAGATTGAAAACAAACTGCGCTTTGAGTACTTTGCAAATCCGGGTAAATGGACTCTCAATGCCGGTGCTGGAACTGAATATGCGGTCTATACCAACAATACTCTTGCTTATATCTTCAGGGAGGGCAGTCTGCTACAAATAGATTACGACTCAAGGCTTGAGATGGTGAAATGGGCTTTCTTTGCTTCTGTCTCAAGGCGACTTCTGAACGACCACATGTCNGTTTCAGCGGGTTTCAGGGCTGATGCCAACAATTACAGTTCCTATATGAACAACCCTCTGGATCAGTTTAGTCCCCGTGTCTCTGCTAGCTACACCTTACTCCCATCATTAACAATCAACGGATCAGCAGGCCGTTTTTTCCAGTTGCCTTCCTATACCACTCTTGGTTTCAGGGATAGCAATGATGTTACTGTCAATCGTGGTAATGGCTTGAAATATATACAGGCCGACCACCTGGTCGGCGGACTGGAATGGAAGGTATCACCGACTGTCCGTGCAAGCATTGAGTATTTCTATAAGGAATACGACAACTATCCTGTTGCCGTCATTGATGGTATATCTCTTGCATCCAAGGGAGCTGACTATGGTGTTACTGGTGATGAGGAAGTCGTTCCAGTTGGAAGCGGCTATAGCCGGGGTTTTGAATTATTGCTGCAAAAGCGCTCTGCTGGAGGACTTAACTACCTGTTGTCATACACCCGTGTTACAAGCCGTTTTAGCGATATTAACGGCCGTATGCTGCCATCCTCATGGGATAATGACCATCTGCTCACCTTCACTCTGACCAAGTCTTTTAACAGGAACTGGGACGCAGGCTTTAAGTGGAGATATGCCGGAGCACTGCCCTATACCCCACTGGATATTGAGCAGTCGGAACTGAAAGAAGCATGGGATCTTAAAGGTAGGGAATATCTCGACTACTCAAGGTTTAACTCGGAAAGGCTCGAGCCCTTCCATCAGCTTGACGTGAGGATTGACAAAAGCTATTATTTTGATAAGGTCTCATTGGCGTTTTACCTGGATATTCAAAACCTGTACAATTTCCAGAGCAAAAATGCTCCTCGCCTGTTGCAACAAAGGGATGCAAATGACCAACCCCTGCTTCAGGGCACAAATCCCGAACGTTACGTGCTTAAGGAGTTGCAGACATCTACTGGAACAGTATTACCTTCAATTGGTATAATTGTGGAGTTCTAGTTACTTTTATGCTATTCAGGCAGCTCTATTGCTGTAACCCTCATTGCAAGGGGTTTCCATGTCTTTATTTAGCAAGGCACTCCCTAATTGGAGATGCCTTGTTTTATATTAATTGCCCTGTCTGCTCAGGCTTCAATAGTCTCGGCTTCGTGGGAATAATGAGCCTGTGTACTCGTGGAAATCAGGACACCTGCCAGCACCTCGGCTATGTCCTTAACAGGAACCTTGCTCTGACGTGACAGGTTGTGCTGACACAAGGGGCATGCAGTTACTATCTTGTCGGGATGCGGAGCCTCAAGTACTTTGAGCGTAGCTGCTGTTATATTCTGACGATCCTTTAGTGACAGGGAAAGGGAACCGGGTGTATTCCCGCAGCACAGTGATTCAGACTTTTCCCTGTCAACAGGTAGTAAGTTACCACATGCAGAAAGAAGCTCACGAGGTTCATTGTAGTGCCCGCCCTTTCTCCCAAGCTCGCAAGGATCATGGTAACTGAAGCACTCAAGACCCGTCTCTGTCTTTATCCTGCCTTCACTCATAAGTTGCCATAGNAATNCACTATGATGAACTACAGGAATATTGAGTTTGTACTCATTGCGGAACTGATTCAGGCAAATGGGACAGGTTGTAACGAGCATACCGGCTCTATAACTGCCTATCAGAGCTTCATTTGCAGCCCTCATTGTAGCAGCCTGATCAGTCCTGCCAGCCAAAGCCATAGGACGACCACAGCATATGCTATCCTTTTCATCCAGATGCACCCAGCTAAGCCCTGCTTCCTCAAGCAGTTGCTTCACAGCCTCTGTAATACCTGGTTTAAGACGTCCCATACAGCCGGTAAACAGCAGTATATTGGCACTCCTTCTCTCTCTGGTACTTAGTGTTGGCAGATAGTCATGTTTTGCCATATAATCCTGATGAACCTTGCCACGGGCCGCAACACGCATATTCTCTATTCCAATATTTACAGGACAGGCATTCTCACAGGCACCACAGCTAAGGCAATCGGTAGCCATCTTNTCCCAGCCCTTNCCACTTCTTATTGCCTGCATAAAATAGGCAGCCTGGAAAGGCTGTTGCCCAATTGCCGGGCAAACATCAAGACACATTCCACATGCAGAACAGGCGTGCACTTCAAAGGCTTGCAATCCTTCCTCCGGCTTCAATTCTGTAGATGCCCTCAAACCCCAGTGACGGAGCAATATCAGCACCATCTCTGTTGGAATATGCAGATAGCGCGAGAAGGGCAGAACGACAAAGAAGGCACCAAGCACAAGTGAATAGGCCCACCATAGTGGCAGTTCGACAACTGCACACATAGGACTTGTAAAACACAGTTTGCCCAACGTGCCTGTCAGAAAGCCTCCACCTCCATACTGCCCGAAAGTCACAGCCTCCGCAAGTAGACGCAGCGGGAAGACCAGCCAAAGGAAGGTCAGCGCCAAACGATTTACCCTACTATGCCTGGTAGTATTCTTGATGCCGAGAACTTTTTTCTTTATCCGCTTGATTACTGCAAGTGTGACGCCCGATAAAACCACCAGTAGCCCCAAATCCATATAATGTAACCAGAAAGCACCTGCAAGCCCACCCACTACCTGGGGTTCGAAATATCTGAAGAATACTGCATACCATGTATCATGGAAAAAACGTCCGGTATGAAACCAGGTTTCAAACTTACCACCAAGTATCATCATACCCCAACCAACGGCAAGGCTCATATGCATAAAGCCCATGCGCCTGTTTCGCTTTAAAATGCGACGATGCAGGATTGCCTCATTGAATATCTCATTTATGGCACTGAGGGTCTTATGGGAAAAGAGAACCGCCGGCAGTTTACCCGGGGCCTGCTTCCTCAGTCCCCGTAGCCACCACAAATAACGCACGGCAAGGACCGTCAGGGCAAATACAAACCCTGCCATAAAGGGAATTACGAACACTGCTGATCTTTCCATAGCTTAAGCCTTTGTATGCATAAGTGCCGATATCAGCATCACGGCATTGTGTATATTAACTCCTCGGGGACAGGTCATGCGACACTTCCCGCAAAGCATGCATCCATGTGACATCATGGATGCCTCCTTGGTCTCACCTCTCAACAAGTGCAGTACGACCCTGTAAAAAGACATGGAGGTATAGGCACCTGCAGTGCAAACAGCAGCACACTGCCCACAGGAAATACAATCCAATAGGCCAGGTTCTCCATCCAGAACCTTTTGCACCTCAGAGCTAAGGGGCTGCGAGGGATCCAATGCCCTGGCTCCCGACCAGCTAAAACCAAAATCAGGCCTGGACATATTGTGGTTCCTTTATTGACTTTACATAATTCTCCACTTCTCTTGCAACAGCACAGGCATCGGCCATTACCTCGGGCAGTACTGCAGGCCCCTTGCATGTTCCGACAGCATAAATACCGGGATGACCGGCAACCTGAACTGATAAGGGGTAGCCTGTTACAGAAATAAAACCACTACCAAATGAGGGTTCCTCCAGTACTATTTTTCCAATACTCAGCTGAAGGTCAACTGCAGGTACCATACCTGCCATCAACACGAGCATGTCAAGCTGCATCCGTATGGGTTTTCCAAGTAAAGTATCTTCGGCCTTCACATGGAGAGTACCTCCCTGACCCGGAGAAGCCTCAGACAGGCGGCCTCTTATAAAGCGTACCCCATATTCTACCTGAGCCCTGCGGTACAGTTCTTCATATTCAAGACCATGCATTCTGAGGTCCATATAGAAGCACCAAACTTGTGATTTTGGGAAGGCTTGTTTAACGGCAATTGCTTGTTTGACGGCAGTGATGCAGCACAGCTTGCTGCAATGAGCCACACCGCACTTAAGATCGCGGGAACCCACACAGTGTACAAAGGCAATACGGGGTTGTTCACATGAGCTATCAAAGGGCCAGGGCCGTTCCTTACGGAAGACTGCTTCAACCTCGGCAGCCGTCAGTACTGAAGGATACAAGCCATAGCCATACTCTTCCTTACGCTGGGCATCAAAGAGCCTGAAACCAGCAGCCAATACTACAGCCATGGCATAAGCAAGTACCTCATCTCCATCCATCAACATATTGACCCCACTCAGCAGACGTATACCTGTAATTTTTCTACCCGTAAATACAGGTATGTCAAGGTGTTTAACCTTGCTGTAGAGTTNACCAAGCAGTTCTGAAGCCTCCTGTCCATGTGGAAACAGATGGTGCCACCTACTAAGGTGACCACCGGGCTTTTCATCCTTTTCAAACACGGCAACACTAATACCCCTCTCAGCTAAAACTACTGCCGTGCTAAGTCCGGAGAAGCCCCCTCCAATGATGACAACATCGTATTTTTTATCCTGCGGAATATTCATCTGACCAATACTTTTTCTGAAACTATGGAATCACTTTCAGCACTTCAGGCAGTTCAGGACCTTTACCCGGACCTGACAGCAGGTTGTATTTTTTCCCTGGTTCATATACTACTCCAATCTTATCCAGCAGCGGTTCAAGCTGCACCTGATGCATCTGAAGACCTAATTTCCAAGGGTCATAACCCATCATCAGTGCTGTCAGTTCCTCGTGAGAAAGCACAGGNATTCCCCTTCCATCGGCATCATAGGTCCTGCCACTCATCTCTGCCAGAGTGTACTGCCAACGATCCAGGAACATGTTACAACCGGGACAGTTGGTCACTATCAGATCGGGAGCATAGGGCTCCATAGACTCAAACTTAACACGGCTATTGGATACCGAGTAGCCGCGGTTTTCCTGAAGCAGGTAATGACGAAAACCAAAGCCGCAACAGTGTCTGCGCTCAGGATAATCTACATTCTCACCACCGAATGTTTCCACCAACCCGGATAATACGCTGGGAAACTCAGCCCCGCCAAAACCTCTGTCAGGAAAGATCTTGGCATAGTGACAGCCCACATGATCGACAACCCGCAAAGGCTTGCCGCTTTCCTTGTTTACCAGCCGATAAGGCGCACGAGAGGCAAATTCCTCACGAAAGTGATATACCAGATCTGAAGTGTGTACTATGAATTCGGGAATTTCAAATTCCCTGCGTNTAGCCTTCCAAAGTGCCTCCCTGGTCCTTTCAAGCATCTCGGGGTGATGATGCCACACCTCTACCATCTCAAGGTAGATACCGAAAGATGTAACACATGATACAAGCAGATTGCTGTAGCCTGCCTCGGTCATCAGCGCAAGCTGACGAGCCACAACTGTCATAGTGGTTTCCAAAGGCACAACGTCGGAGTGATATCCTATACCTGTACAGGTGGTATGACGGCTGTCTTCAAAGATGTCAAGTTTTAGTTCCTCACGCAGCAGCTTCAACAAGGAAGTTTCAGCTCCGGGGAAGAACGTTTGCCGGATACAGCTCCTGACAAAGAAGTACTTGTCATCAGGAACCTCCTTTTGATATTCCTTCCATAAAAGAGATTTCATCTCTCCTGATTATTTTTGGTTCTCATATTCTCACCTTCTATCGCTTCCCAGAGCTTAAAAGCCCCGGTCTCATAGAATATCGACCCTAGTTCATTAAGCACATCCTGTGAAATCTTACGCAATCCTCCTTCTGCCTCATCATAGAATGCCGAACCACATTGCTTGTACAACTCAGCTCCCTGCTCATTAGCCCAGGCCCAAACTGGTCCCTGTTCGGGGTGAACAGCAGGATCCACAAGGCGCGGGTGTACACAATAACCTGTGGTTAGTATGCTATGCCCTATTGCGCGCTTAATTCTTAGTTGTTTGCGTCCTTCCTCAGACTGCATGAAATAGCCATTCATCTGGCTAACCCTTCTAAGAGCCTGTATAACGTAACCGGGAACATTTCCACGAGGGCAACGGGCTTTGCAGGAAAGACACTGACCACACTGCCATATCTCATCACCTTTTAGGAGGGCTTCCAACTCGGCTTCATCGCCGGTCTGAACTATCTGGCAAATGTGTCTGGGATCATATTCGAAGTATGATGCAGCAGGNCACAGAGCAGTACATACCCCACAATTCATGCATGCTGACAGGCCTTCTCTAAAGCGAAGATCTTCATGTAGTTGCAAAAGCAGGTCGGACATTATTNNTTNNTTTATTAACTTATCGTTAACACAACCATCAAAGTTATTTATACTGAGATTCAAAATAATACGTATAAACACCTAAAATAATAAAGGGCATCCCCTGTGGGATGCCCTACTGCAAATCACCTATTGTTCTAATACTAAAACTGGTTCCGAATTACATTCCTATTTTACTAAGCCCAGCTTTTGCAGCTCTTCTCTGAGTATTGCTTCATTGTGCTCTTCCATAGGACAAAGCGGAAGTCTCAGAGCAGGACCTATCTTTCCCATCATTGCCAGGGCGGTTTTAACCGGGATGGGGTTGGACTCGATAAACAAGAGTTCCATAAGTCGTTTGTACTTGAAGAACAGTCTGCG
>JGI24709J26583_10003870_pt1 | contig 11575 bp, 9 predicted proteins | sample BioPla2DNA1_FD_26583 | JGI IMG/M metagenome (IMG submission 26583) | reverse complement strand
GTTCTGAGAGTGAATGAATTTTGAATGGCTCGCGAACAGTTCTGTAGATTATAAGATCTTGTATGTTTTCCGCTATCACTTGTCTTTGTCCTGAATGGGTTCCGTCTTCCTCGTCGAGAACGGCATTTCGTATTAGTCTGTAAACGGGCACTTCTTCGGAATCTTCATTGAAGTTTGGCATAAGTTCCAGCTCGTAGTCAATGTGAGTTCTCTTGGCAATCTGCGTGCCAAGAGAACTGTCAAATTTGATTCTTGGATCTATCTCGGAAGTCTGTACGGTCATAATAGTGCCGACTTTTGTTATCAGCTCGGAAGCGGAGGCCAATGGAACTGGCGTAGGTCTGACTATGCGGGTGGCTTTCTTTATGTCTTCTCCCATAAAGAAGGTCACTTTTCTGAAAGATTCATTTGCATGAACGGTTTCAACCGAAAATTTCACCAGTTTTTGTTGTTCAATAAAAACTTTGTAAGCGGCTGCTAAAACCATTGCGGTGAGAGCTAAGGCCAATAACATCTCTGTTAGAGTGAAGGCTCTTTTTTCCGATAGGTTTTTGTTGAAACTTTTGTACATATTAGTTGATATTGGCTATCAGCGAGTTAATTTCAAGAGTATCAGGCTTGTTATTTTCAGGGGAGATCCATTCAACTTTTACGCTGATATGTTTCAAGCCAGCGTTACTGTCAGGGTCATCTTTTGTTTTTATGTCTCTTATTTTCACTGTTCTGGTATAAACAGCTTCACCGTTTTCTAAAGTAGGAATAAGCAAATCATTGTCGCTGGATTTGTTATTCAGATCATATTCAACACTGGCTTCACCAGCATCAGATGAACTTAAGATTTCAAAGGGAGCGCCTCTTGCCAACTCTATGGCTTGCTGAGCAAAAGCTAGAGCGACTGCATAACTCTTGTTTTTTTGCCCTTTTGCCATTATTGAGGAAAAAACAATGCCCAAGGATAGCAGTATTGCCAGCAGCAAAACAGTAATCAGAAGCTCTGGAAGAGTATAGGCATTTTTTATACGAGATATCATGTTAAATTTCCAAATGTATTAAGTCGCCTATAGACTTTAACATGAGAAGGAAAATGGGGGCAAGTGAACCGCCTTTTCTGTTGCTGTCTGGTATATTAAAGTTGCATCAAGGTTGTTCTCTATTTTTCAAATCTTAAAGTTTCGACTATTTATTAGCATCTTAAAGCAGTTGTCAGTTTTAGTGTTTGAATCTAAATAATTCAACTCGTCACTCACCACCCAGCACTGATTTTTAAGCTAGCTTAAAAATCCTATCTGTGTCCATCTGTGGATAGAAAAAAATCTGTCCGACAATAAACATTTAGATGCTACACAGCACTAGTGGTTTCATGTGAAACATGGAGATTTTATTATTAAGGTTTTTTGTGTTTTTGATTCAGATCTAGAGTTATAAAGTCGCTGCACCAAGAAAAAAGCTCGCTGCGCAGCAGTTCATAATCTTTTTGGAGTTTTGATAAATCTGTTGGCGAGAGAAGGCCTTCAAGAAGGTCGCTTGCTTTATTGAACAATCCTTGGAGTTCTGAGAGCATTATTTTAAATTTTTCGTCAGGAACTTCTATTATGAAGGCTGGAGCCAATATGCTGTCAGTAATTGCTGCCATAGCTAATTCTCTGTGTTCCACGCGAAACTTAATTTTTATATCAGATGGAGAAAAATTGGGCTTGGAGGAAAGTCTCGAAACTCTTGAAAGAAGTTCCATGGAAACTATTCCTAAAAGAGATGTGCAAGATTCTAAAAGTCTGTCAGGACTTTCCATGTATAGTTTTGAGTCAGCTTCCATGACACGATGGTAAAGGTTTTGTGCGTTTATTTGAAGGAGCTTTGGATCAAGCTTAGGATGTATTTTCAATTCTGAGCCTTTAACAGGAAGTCTTGGAAGTTGCATCAGTCTATTATCTATTTCGCGCAATAAATTTCTGTTTTCCAAGGCTTTCCTTTTAGGAGGGACTTTTATAGCTTTTGGTTCTTCTTTTTCACTTTGAGTCTCTTGTTCAATACGATTTTGTCTTTGTCGCTGAGAACGTTTTTTTCGGATTGTTTCAAGAGAGTTGGCAGTTTCTTTTGCTGTTTCTGCTTCTTTTCTGTTGAAATAAGCTGCAGCGGCAAATAATATCGCATACAGCAAGGAGGCTATGAAGGGAGAGATTTTGTTGAACTCAAAATATAGACCCAAGTTTTTTTCAAAAAACTCCAAAAATATTGTCACTCCATCTAAGACAAGTGAGAGAAAGGGAACGAATTTTAAGGCGAATTCTGGCGATATAAGAGCTAGAATGGCTATTGTAAAAGACATTGGGAATATATATGCAAATATCCAGAGAATAAGCGGGTTTACAATGAGACCTGAAATGGGCAGCGAGCCAAATAAACAGGCTGAAGCTGGTAAAGTGCCTATGTTTGCGGCAGTACTCGCAGCCAAGTATCGGTTGACTGATTGGGGCAGGCGGAGCTTGGAAAATAGTTTTTCAAGAGGCTTTCTTAAAAATATTATAGACAACACTGCTATGAAGCTGAGCACAAAGGCAGGGCTGTACAGATTTGCAGGGTTATAAAGCAAAATAAGCAGGGCGGCTATTGAAATTGCTCTGGTTGGCACGTGTTCCGCATCCAAATAGGCTGTCAAGGCTACGAAAACATACATGAGCAAGGCTCTCCAAACCGATGGTGAACCTGCCGTTAATAACGCATAAAACAAGAGGCATACAGATACGAATATGATTCTGGAAAGAGGGGGAACTCCTGTTTTGTAGAGAATCGCAGTCAAAAATAAAGCCAAGATCATTAAATGTTGACCAGAGACAGCCATTAAATGAGTGATTCCCGTTTTGCGATAGAGTTCGTTGTTTTCCAAAAATGAAGTTTCGCCAAATATTATGGCAGATATGAAAGAAGCATGTTCGGGTTTTAAAATGCTCTGAAGCTTTGTGATTATTTTGTTTCTAAGTGTATCAAAATAGGCGAAAACATGGGACTTTATAATTTTTTCTCCCAGCTTGCAATTTTCAGCTTCAAAACGGACTCGGTTGCTCTTTGGCAATGCCTCCATATAGCCTGTTAAGGTGACTTTACTGTCTGAAACTATGTGGCAGGCAGATGCTGGAGCTTTACATCTTATTGGCATAGGAAGACTTAAGAGCCTTTCACCTGTTCTGTAATAGGATTCACGTAAAAGAAATGAGCATGAGCCGTCCTTCAGCTTTTTTATGGAACCTGAAAATATGCCTGTGATTTCCCCTTTTGTTCCCTCAAGGGTTTGAAGATCTTTTGTGGCTAAGCTTGGAGTAAATTTGACTGCAGCATAAAACATGGAGGCTAAAATGGCAGCTGCAGCAAGCAAAGATATTAAAGCTTTTTTATTCTTTGCTTTGAAAGATGCCGCAAAGCAAAGAATTGAAGCTGCAAGCCAGAGGAGGGCATACTCAGTAGGGAAAATTGAAGATACAAGGAGGCCTGAAATAAAAAGAGCTGTGAAGAGAGTCACAGTGTCGAGTTTCAGGGTTTTGACAACATTCTTAGGGGGTCTCAAGTTTTTGCTCTCTGTTTATTTTTAGACCTATTGTTTTATAGTATGAGATTTTTTCTTTTCCCATGCCTTTGATTCTTTTTGAAAAATCATCCCAATCATCAAAAGGACGTTTCTTTCGTTCTTTTATGATCTGATCGGCTATTGCAGGAGAAATATATTTACAGGCTGTTAATTCCGAATAGGTTGCGTCATTAAAAGTGATTAGTTCGGGCGAGGCTGTTTGGTAAGACTGAGTTACAGATTGTACCGCAATTTTTTTTCCTTGTTTGTATATTGTTACATCAAGCTTTTGCAGACTCTCTTTGAAAATATCTTTTGCTTGTGTAACTGGAGGCTTCATAAAAAGATGTAAAGCTCCTAAGGCTAATACTAAGGAAATAAGAATACGCAAATGCTTGCAGTTTTGTGAATTCAGGCGAGGCATATCAAGATACCTCTTTGGGTAGTTTTAAATAATATCTCGCCATTTTTCCTCAAGGGTTGAAGTCTTGGCAAGTCCAGTAAACTTTTTTCAAAGCTTTTACCAGCGGCCGGGTCGTTTTTTATAGCTATTTTTTGCCAAGAGCTTTTCTCTATTTTATATTCTGTGAAGAGATATTCAGGAAAAAAATCATATATTTCGTTAATAACAGGCACAGCGGAAGAATCAAGAAGCTCTGAAATTGCGAAAACAGGCACAAAAGGATAAAGCAAGGTTCCCAGAAGTTTTCTGGTTCTGTAAGAGAGGCTCAAGGTTTTATGTCGGTTAAAGAAGTTCGCAGCCATTGAAATCACAGCGTGGGGTTTGTTTCTTTCTAGTATTTGTTCTTCAAGTCTCATGAGGGCGGTGAGCAAGAAGCTTGTTTCAAGATCTGTCTCTTGTTCAGCTGCTTTTTGCTCGATATTGAGAAGAGAAAACCAATGGCTGAGCCTGTTATATGCGGAGTCATAGAGGCTCTCGGGATTATCATGGTCTGTAAGCAACGCGAGTCTTACGGCATCGCTGCCGTACTCTTTAAAAACCTGAGGTTCAAGATTTGTGAAGTTTTTTATAGGGTTAGGAATCTTGAACCCAGGTTTTCCGAGCAGCTGTTGTACTCTGATGTTGAGGTCTTCGGAAAGGGTCTCTGCACTATTGTCAGAGAGAAGTCCTGATTTTGAGAGCTGTTTCTCGTAAGATTGAGGATTATATCTGAGGCTCAATATCCGAGAATCTTTTTGAGACGAGCCATTTTATAATCTTCAAGCTTCATTTCATCAACGGCAAACTTGTAGAGAGAATGAGCTTGATTGATCAGGTCTCGGTTGAGCAGTTTTTCACCGCATGAGATTAGAGCTTTAATTTCAAACATGAAAAACTCGTGATCCGTGGGTGCGGCTTCTTTTTCTGTTTCAAGAATAGCGTCTAGGACATCGCCATAGTCTTCATTTTGATACATGCTGCAAATCATGGAAACCGCATTAGCTGTGTCAAGGAGAGCCATGATTTCTTCGGTTGTTGCTTCATCTTGGAGCTTGGCTGTTTCTTCAACAGCTCTGGTTATCCAAAGAGCTTCAGGCGTCATATTGAAGAAGCTGTCATAGGCTGCTGAAATGCAAACTGATATGTCAAAGAGCCTGAGTTCTTCTGCAGAGATTAGTTCATCTTCGTCAGGGTTGTCGTTTTCGTAATTGTATCCTGCGGGAGGTATTCTGTTGAAAAGGTTTTGTATTTCGTTGTGAGCCTCTTCGAAGCGTTGTTCAGCATAATACTGATAGGCGTTTTGCAATAAAGCGGGAGAAAAATACTCGGGTTCCTGTGCTGAAAGCATGGAAGGTATGGCGAAAACGGACACAAACAAACAAGCTGACACAAACAACGCGGTCAGATTTGTTAAGCTAAGAAGTTTTTTCATTCTGTCTATCCTTTGTTTAACCAGTTAACAATTGTCTTTTGCAAACAAATACAGCATACAAGAAAAGCCTTTTAAATGCAAGATATGCCAATGAAAAACTCTAGTGCTTTGTTTTTGTCTAAAACTTTCTTGCACGTCACTCAGCACTCGCCAATGTCTTTTAGAGCATTGCTAAAAAATCAAATTCATTGATTATTTTCACTCCGAACTTTTCGGCTTTTTGCTTTTTAGAAGAGTTATAATCCAGCGGTTCATTGGAGCCTATTACCAAATAGTCTGTTTGTTTGGTGGTTGAAGATTTCACTTTTGCGCCGTTTGCAACAGCTAGTTCTGATAGTTTGTTGCGAGGCATTGTGGCAGAGCCTGTAAAAACAAATTCCAAACCTTTGAGTTTGCTTTCTTCTGTACTTTGTTGTTTGTCCGGGCCTTTCCACCACTTGGCTATTGCCTCAAACAGGGGTTTGTTGCAAGGAGTTCTGATAAATTCTAGAACACTGTTTCCTATTACAGCTTCTTCTTTTTCTTCCTCAAGAAGATCTTTCTCAGTAAAACTTAAAAAGTTTTCTAATGAATTATTTGCCAAATCGGCGAGCTCAGCACTTCTAACTTTGCCTACATTGGGTATGCCAAGGGCACAAATTATATTGGCAAGAGGCTGTTTTGCTGCTTCTGCTATGCTGGCAATTATTTTTTGAGCGGATTTTTCTTTGATAGAGTCAACGGCAGCTAAATCTGTTTCATTCAGAGTAAAAATGTCTTCAAGCTTGTTGATTAATCCACTTTCTATTGCGCCTTCAACTCTTTTTATGCCGAAATGCTCTATTTCAGCACATTTAACAAAGTTTAGAGTTCTGTTCAGCAGAAAACCGAAACATTCAGGGTTTGAGCAGGTTACTAGAGTGAATGAACGCATGCTTGGAAGTATGTTTTCATCTGAATCTTGCTCTGAATTTTCTTCGTCTGGATCTGCATCTTCATTTTTGTCTGAAGAAGAGACTTTTCTAAGTTGAGAAGTTATTTCAGTAGGCATAGAACAAAGTGGGCAAATAGTAGGCAGCTCAATTATTTTTTCGGTTCCGTCGCGTTCTTCTACGATTGGTTCTATTATTTGCGGAATTATATAGCCGGCTTTTTCAAGGAAAACAACGTCACCGAGCCTTATGTCTTTTTCTTTGATAAAATCCGCATTATGAAGAGTGGCTTTTGAAACAGTTGTACCAGCAATTTGAACAGGCTCGAGATCTGCTACGGGGGTCAGTCTGGTTCTGCCAGGTTGCCATCTGACGTTTATAATTTTTGTTTTTACAGCTTCCTGAGGATATTTGTAGGCTAATGCCCATCTCGGCGATTTAGCTGTGGTTCCAAGTTCTTGTTGAGCGGCCAGATTGTCTATTTTCAAGACAATGCCGTCTATGTCGAAGTCGAAATCAGCCTTTTCATTTTTTATGTTGTTTATAAAAGCCGTAATTTCTTCAAATGTTGAGCAGGTTTTCCATCGCACATTTATGTTGAAGCCCTCTTTGTGGAGGAAGTTCATCACCTGAGTGTGAGTTTCAAAACCAAGTTCAAAAGCTTGAGCTATGCCATATACCATGACTCTCAGGCCTCGCTTGCTCACTGTCGTTGGCTTTAATGATTTAATTGTGCCTGAGGTGAAGTTTCTGCTGTTTTTGAAAAGTTTTGGCTTTTGGTGACTAAGCTTTTCAAATGCTTCTTGATATTTTTCAAGCTTTTCTTGAAGTTGCGGATCAGGAGCACCGCTAAGAGTTAGAGAACTTTGCAATTGTTTTTCGATCTGAGAAAGCTCCATTTCTTTTTCTTCAAGTTTTTTGTCCGCTTCTTGTATAATTTCTTCATTGCATTGATTGAAGGTGGATAAAGGCGTATAAATTTCGCCTCTTATATCCATGTCAAAGTCGGAAGCAATTTTGAGAGGCAGGTTGCGTATTGTTCTGGCATTTTCTGTTATAATATCGCCAGTTTGACCGTCTCCTCTTGTTACAGCTGTTTGCAGTAATCCTTCTTGATATTTGAAAGAGCCTGAGACACCATCTATTTTTAATTCGGCTACAACCGGAAAAGGGTTTTTACCTAAAGTTTTCTCACATCTTTCCAGCCAGTTTGCTATTTCAGCCTCGTTGTAGGAGTTGTCTATGCTGAGCATTGGAACTCTGTGTGTTTCTTTCTCAAATGAAGTGCTGTCTTCTCCGACTCTTTGAGTCGGGGAGTCTGGAGTGATTAGATTCGGATTTTCACTTTCAAGCTTTTCGAGTTCTTTCATCATGTAATCGAAGTCCTGATCAGATATGACAGGTTCCGATTTTACATAATATAGATATTCGTGGTGTCTTATTTGTTCTCTTAGAGAGTTTATTTGAATTTCAGGAGTTTTTGTCATGTGAGTTGAAACATAGCTGTGTTAATAAACTGCAAACCGCTGTCCGTGCCTATCCAAAGAATCTCGCCATAAAAGCTTAGCGCTCTGATGGGCAAAGGTCTATAGGGTTTGTCTGGCACTATTTGTTTGATAGAGCCGCCTTGGGTTACAACTGCCAAGCCTTGCTCTGTGCCTACCCAGAGATTGCCTTTGTGTCCAAGAACAGTATTTATTTTGTTGGAGGGCAGGTTGTTAAGTGTGGTAAATAGTTCAGCGGAATGTTTTATTGGCATGCCGAACTCATTCAATGGAGGTAAAATGCGGAAGAGACCGCTGTTTGTTGCTAGCCATAGATGCGTTCCGTCAAAGCCGACAGAGTTGACAGGGGAGTTGATGTTTAAGTCTGAATATTCGATTCTTTTCCAAGAGTTAGGGTTGGAAGCGGGTAGAGAAAGTTCCCAAATACTGAGGCAAGAGTCTTGTATAATAAAAAGTTTTGAACCGGTTCTGAGAAGGTTTCTGCACCAATTATATCGCAGCCCGTTATTTGTGGAGTCTTTGTCTATTTTTACTGGGTTTTCGTCTTTTTCTGTTACTAAATAAAGACCAGTTTGTGTGGAAAACCAAGTGGAAGCCCCATCTTGCAGAGAATCCCAAATGAGAGATATGTCTATATTTGATGTGATAAATTTGTTTTTAGTTCTTTTAGCTACCCCGTAAAATCCTGAGACAAACAGAGTATCTTTTGAAAGCAAGAGTGAGGTTGCCTGTTCAAAAGGGAAGGTGCCGTCTGCTGAAGTATACTCGGTTATATGGCCGTTTATATATGTTGCTGCACCTTCTTCTGTCGCTGCCCAGACGCTTCCGTCGGGCTCTATTAAAATGTCGTTGACAGGAGCAGTGGTTATCAAGTTGCTGAAAGGTGTCGGTATGACAGATGAACTTTTGACTGGAGTAATCAGCTGGGTGGTTTCTTTTAGCAAAGCGGAAGTGTCAATTGTGACATAAGCTGTTTCTTTTCTAGGAGGTTTTTCACGGCTGGTGGTTGAAACTTGTCGGAGAATAAAAAAAACCGCTAAAATGAATAGCAGATGAATCCAGCCAGGTATGGATGAAGAAGGTTTGCGGTTTGTCATATCAGAACATTTCCTCCATTGTGAGCGGTACAGCTTGCTTGCCTTTTATTATGGCAATTTCCGATGGGCGCACTTGGTTGCCGTATTTGTCAAAGCCGCCTGCGCCTATTATGCTGTCCCATCCGTGCAGAGAGCCCAGTATCTCTCTGATGATTTTTCTGTCTGCTGTTTCTTGTCTGAGTGCAATAGCTAAAATCATCATTGCTTCATAAGATATAGCTGCGTCAGCATTTGCGATTTTTTCAAACTTTTCATTGTAGGCTGAGAGAAAATAGTCGGCTCTTTGTCCGCCGGAGCGTGGGTTGAATGGCAAGGTCACTACTACTGACTCGGAGTCCATTCCTGCGAGCCTTATAAAGGATTGGGAGCTCATACGGTTGGCTCCTAAGATAGTGTTTTCGTACTTTATTTCACGCAGTTGGAGGACGAGAAGAGCTGAAGTTTTTTCGGGAGCTAGTATCAGAGTGTAATCAGGGTTATAAACCTTCAACACATCCAAAGTTTCTTTGAAGTTGAGTTCCTTATTAGATACAGGAAGAGTGACCGACAGACTTTGCCCTGCTTTTTGTGCCAAGTCAATATAGCGTTTTGCACTCTCATATCCGTATAGTTCGTTGTCATAAATTATTATAAAACTTTTAGCTTTGAGGATATCGTTAGTGTAATTAACAAGGGCTTCAAATTGTGCTATGTCGTCACTTATAGTTCTGAATGTGTACTGCGAACTTTTCGCAATATCGAAATGAGTGCAAATTGGAGTTAAAAAAGGAGTTTTTGAACGCTCCGCAAGTAATTGAATAATTCTTGCATCTTTGGGCAAAAAACCGCCTATGATAGCTGTGACATGGTTTTTATATATCAGGTCTCTTGCAGTTTGAGCCGTTTTTTCAAGATTATTTTCAGTGTCCTTGATTAGCAGTTCAATGGTTTTTCCCTGAATGCCTCCAGCTTCGTTAATATTATCTCTTGCTAGTATCAATCCGTTTAAAGCCTGTTTCGAACGTTCAGAATGTTCACCTGTGAAGGGAAAAATTACTCCGATTTTAATTGTGTTGTTTTGGAAATCCAATAGAAGAAATAAAACAAGCATTAGAAGAGGAATAGCAGACAATTGATATATGTCGAATCCTTTAAGTGTTTTAGTCAAGTTCTTGATAAAAGCAATGATAAAGTTGTCGCGTTTTTTCATATAAATGTGTTTCTGATGTAGGTTAAGAAAAGTATGAAAAGACCCATGTAGAGTGCTAAGGAAAAAAAGTAGAGGAGGGCAAAAAAGAAAAATGGCATTTCTCTTATAACCCTGTTCATTATTTCGTGTTTAGTTTCTTCAAAAATAGGTTCTGCATGTTGAAGTTTATCAAAGCAATTAATAATAAATGCGCCGAGGCCTATAAAGCCCAAAGCAAAACCGAATGCGGAAGCAAAAACAGGGGTATAGGCGTTGGATGGGGCTGTGTTATAAAGTGTGTAAGCTAAAACTAAACTGGCTGCTAAAAGAACGCAAAAAACCGAAGAGAATTGAAACAGCCATTTCCACATGAAATCTTTCATAGATAGTATCCAATCGCCTTGTTTCAACAATAATACCTAACAAACTTCTGAAAAGCCACATAAAAACATAAAATTTCTTCTGAAAATATTCGCTGCTTTAAGACTGTAATTCGACAATAAGTCCATCTGGCTCAGCTTGTAAAGCTTTAACAAGAGTTATTGAACCGCTTAAGTTCTTTTGAGGAGCTAAAACCTTGCAGGGAATATATTCGTCAGAGAGACCACAATAGTAGCCATCTTCAAGTGTTTCCCAGATTACTCTGAGCTGTTTGTTTTCATAGCCCTTATAGGCTTCTAATACAAGCTTGTCGCGTAATTTTTCTATTTCGCCTGAACGTCTGATTTTAATATCTTCTGGAACCTGGTCTGGCATTTCAGCTGCTGGAGTTCCTGATCTTTTGGAATATCTGAAAATATGAATTCTTGCGAACCCTATTTTTTCCAAGAAAGCCAAGGTTTCTTGATGTTCTTCATCTGTTTCGCCTGGAAAGCCTGTTATAAGGTCTGTTCCTATAGAAGCGTTCGGCATTGTGTTTCTTATTTTGTTGACCGTATCAAGATAGTCAACGGCTTTGTATGGGCGATTCATTGCTTTGAGAATACGGTCACAGCCAGATTGCAGTGGCATATGGAAGTGGTGGCAGATCTTTTTTGAGCTTTGTGCCAGTTCTATAAGCTCATCAGTGGTTTCCAGAGATTCAACTGAACCTAGCCTTATCCTTGCAATACCTTCTATTTTTTCCAGTTTTCTTAAAAGTTCTGGAAGCGAGGGCTCATAGTGTCCTAAGTGAATTCCTGTTAATACTATTTCTTTAAAACCTTGCTTAACTAATTCCTGAGCTTCATTGTAAACTTCGGATATAGCTTTTGAACGTTCTTTGCCTCTAATTCTGCAAACTATGCAATAGGAACAGAACTGTGAGCAGCCGTCTTGAATTTTTAAAAAAGCTCTTGTATGGCCGTTATGATAGTGAGCAGTATTATTCTGCGTTGCTTCTATTCCGAATACATCCAGCATTTTTTTGACAGCTTCTTTTGTTGTTTCTGTTAAAATATAATCGGCATTCTGTAAACTCTT
>JGI24709J26583_10003864_pt1 | contig 11579 bp, 10 predicted proteins | sample BioPla2DNA1_FD_26583 | JGI IMG/M metagenome (IMG submission 26583) | reverse complement strand
TGGGTGAACTTATTTCATCTATAGGAGGCGGTTTAACAAGTTTTGGTTTGGCTGTATACGTATTTAATCAGACAGGAAGTGCGGCAAGTATGGCATTAGTATCTCTTCTTGCATTTCTTCCAACCTTGATACTTTCTGTTCCAGCGGGTGTGTTAGCAGACCGTTATGATAGAAGAATGTTGATGATGATAGGAGATGGTTTTTCGGGAATTGGAGTTCTTTATATTTTGCTGTGTATGTTTAGTGGTCATGCTTCTTTGATACAGGTATGTATTGGAGTATCAATTAGTTCAATCTTTTCTGCGCTGTTAGAACCTTCATATAGGGCAACAGTAACAGATATTTTAACAAAGGAAGAATATTCCAAAGCAAGCGGCATGGTCAGTTTAGCAGGTAGTGCGAGGTATCTTGTATCTCCAATGTTGGCGGGACTGCTTTTAGCGGTAAGTGACATTAAGTTACTACTAGTTATAGATATTTGCACTTTTATTATAACAGTTATTGTGACAGGCATTGTAAAACGAGGAATTGTTACCCAAAGAACTATTATACAAGAGACATTTTTGAGTAGTTTTAAAGAGGGGTGGAAAGCGATTACTACAAAACGGGGAATTATTGTTTTAATTATTGTTTCTGGTATTATGACTTGTTTCATGGGAATATTTCAGATTTTAGCAGAACCTATGGTGCTTGATTTTACTGATAGTACAACATTAGGAATTATGGAAACGATTTGTGCCAGTGGTATGTTAGTTTCAAGTCTGATATTAGGTGTTAAGGGGTTAAAAAAAGGATATGTTAAAACTTTGAGTGTTTCACTTGCTTTTGCCGGAATAACAATGGCTATGTTTGGAGTAAAGCAAAATATATATGTGATGTGTGTGACGGGTTTTCTGTTTTTTGCCATGCTACCATTTGCTAATAATTGTTTGGATTATTTGACTAGAATAAATATTCCGGATGAAAAGCAAGGGCGTGCATGGGGATTAATTGGATTTTTGTCACAATTAGGATATATAGTAGCGTATGGATTATCTGGAATATTGGCAGATGGTATTTCTGCAAGTATGAGTATAAGTGTAGGAAGAGGTTCTGCGTATGTTGTGATAATTTCAGGTGTGTTGCTGTGTTTTACATCAATTATTTTATCATTTTTGAGTTCTGTAAGGGAACTGGAAAGGAAGGAATAAATGAAACTACACATCAAGCTATTGATAAATGATTTTCGAAAAAGAGCCTGGAAAAATATTATTTTATTTGTTTTTATGTGCTTGTCAGTGACAATTGCTGCTTCTGTGGTGTTAATGCTATCGCAACTTTTTTCATCCATAACATCCATGTATGAAACAGCAAAGCCACCACACTTTTTACAAATGCATATGGGAACCATAGAACAGATTGATATTGATGAATTTAATGAGAGTTTCGAAGGTATTACATATTGGCAATCAGTTCCTATGATTACTCTATATGGGGACAATATTATAGTTATAGGAGATGATAAATCCTATACACTTTCCGATTGCCGTTTGGATATTAGCTTTGTTAAGCAAAATGACGAGTACGATGTTTTACTTGATGAAAAAAGAAGACCATTAAATTTGTTGGATGGAGAAATTGGAGTTCCGATCATTGTTCTTGACCAATATGATATTTCGCTTGGAGATAAAATAACTCTTAGTGCAAATGGTATTGAAAAACAGTTTACGGTTGTGACGTATATATACGATGGCATGATGAATTCAACAACTTGTTCATCAACAAGATTTCTTATAAGCGATACAGATTTTGATTCTTTGTTTGGGAATATAGGTGAAACAGAATATCTTATTGAAACATATTTTACAGATAGTTCGCGTGCATCAGCTTACCAGACTGCATATGAACAAAGTGACAAAGAATTGCCTAAAAATGGTCAGGCTATTACTTATACAGTTATATTTTTACTAAGTGCATTGACGGATATTTTAACTGCTATGGTATTTGTTCTTGCAGGAATGATGTTGGTTATTGTAGTTGTTATGTGTTTGCGATATGTAATACTGGCTGAAATGGAAGATGACGTAGTTGAAATTGGTACAATGAAGTCCATTGGTATTCCGAATAAAGAGATAGAAAACCTTTATTTGGCAAAGATTAGAATACTAATGTCGGTAGCTTGCGTTGTTGGATTTTTGTTGGCATTGTTATTACTTCCAAGATTTACAAGTCACATAAGTAGATTTTTTGGAGAACAACCTCTTGAAATTCAAAACCTGTTACTGGCTATTATCTCTGTTGCGGTGATATATTGCATTATCTTGTTGTTTGCAAAGAAGATATTAAAACAAATTAGAACAAAAACAATTGTCGACTTACTTATTTTGGATGATGGTTTTAATAAAAAAGTCAAAGTAAAGAGTGGATTGTATAAGTCAAGAAAATTATCTACAAATGCTCTAATCGGTATGCAAGAGGTTCGAAATGGATATGCTATTGTGTTTGTTTTAATGCTGATAATCACATTTTTGGTGATGGTGCCGATACGTTCATTACAAACCATGCAAGCTGAAGATTTTGTTACATATATGGGAAGTCCAATTTGTGATTTGCTTGTAGAAGTTATGCAGGGTGAGGAGTTAGAAAAGAGAAACGAAGAACTTTCTAATGTACTTAGTGAAGAAATAGAAAATGGGCATATTCAGAATGCTGCTTTATTACGACGTGTACGTTTGCAAGCATTTAACAATGCAGACGAATTAGTTGGAGTACACGTTGATACAGGTTCATCTGCTGGAAAAGGAATCGTTTACATTAGTGGCACGAATCCGTCTGTGGAAAACCATATTGCATTATCTTATCTACTTGCGGATGAATTAGGAAAAGAAGTAGGAGATAAGGTAAATATTATAAGTGATCATCAAACATACTGTATGGAAGTATGTGGTATTTATCAGGATGTTACAAGTGGAGGAAAAACCGCAAAAGCGATATATGATTTTGAGGGTGAATTATCAGAAAAATATACTTATCAATTAGAACTGTCAAATGATGTATCGGCTGAAGTGTTTTCTAATAGTTTGAAGTCAGAATTAGGTAGTGGATACAGTATAAAGAGTATGGATAGTTTCCTTGAACAAACGTTGGGAGGGGTAACGGTTCGTTTCAGCCAAGCTGTTTATTTGATTATTATAATAGGCATAATTATAACTATTTTCATAGTGCTATTGTATATGGAATTAAGACTGGCAAGAACGATGCACGCTCTGGCAGAAAAAATTGCTATGGGTATTCCTATAAAGGCAATTTGCATTCAAGAACTATATCCAATGCTTTTACTTGGAGGTACAGGCATAATTTTAGGTGTTATTTTGACTGAAATTTTGGGAGAAACAGTTGTTAGTGCATTGTTCTCTCTGCTTGGATTAGGAATAACAAGTATTTCTTTTTCGGATATAACAATTAGTTGCATTTTGGTTCCGGTCTGCTTGGTGATTATTCTTGTTGTAATCAACCTGGGTGTTTGTATGAAAGTTAAAAAGATTGATATAACTGGATACTTTAATCAGTAAGAGGAGGAAAGATATGAGCATATTAGAAACAAAAGGATTGTGTAAGAGTTATGGTTCAAATAGTGTTCTTTCGGATGTAGATTTTCGAATTGATAAAGGGGAATTCATTGCTATTATGGGGCAATCAGGTTGTGGTAAATCAAGTTTATTGTATTGTATCAGTGGAATGGATAAGTCGTCAGCAGGGAAAATATGTTTTGATGGTGTAGATATGGCAGATTTGACTAATAAGCAAATGCAAGAGCTTAGATTAGAAAGAATGGGATTTGTTTTTCAAAAGACAAGTTTTCTTAAGAATCTTTCTATTATTGATAACATTGTTTATCCAGCATTTCAATTAGGAGAAGTTAATCGCTCGGAAATAGTTAAGGAAGCATTGTCACTTATGGAAGAGATGGGGATTTCATCCATTGCGGAAAATGATATACATAAAGTATCAGGAGGACAGCTCCAACGAGCAGCAATTTGTAGAGCAATGATAAATCACCCGGATATTTTATTTGGCGATGAGCTGACAGGTGCTCTTAATTCATCTACAACAAGAGAGGTATTAAGCATTATAGATAATATCAACAAAAAAGGAACAACGGTTTTGTTGGTTACACATGATGCAAATGTAGCTGTACATGCTGAAAAAGTAATCTATTTGGAAGATGGAAGAATAATGGATACATTAAATCTTGGGAAGTATGACAGAAATAATTCTGGGGTGCGTGATGCACAGATGAAAAATTGGCTTGAAAAGATGAAGTTTTGATAAGGTTGAGAGTTATAAATTCATATGTTTACAGCAGGGGCTGATGTGCTAGGCTGTTAAAAGAGCGATAGGCTCTGGTTTCTATTGAAAGGTAGGAATCAGGGCCTTTCTTATTTGCCTATCAGCACATCAGCGGGTTCATGCTGTCAACATATGAGGAGGAAAATAAAAATGTCAAGTTTCGGGTTCTAGGTCTCCTAGTGTGAACGCCCTGGGCGTGAAGTTTTCTGCGTAAAGTTCATGCAACTTTAGGCGTATCCTGTTACTTTCGCCAAATAGTGGCGTTGCCTATTTCGGCGTTGGAAGGCACTGATTTTCAGATAGAAGTCTGAAGGTTGGTGTCTTTTGTTATGCCTTCCATGCGCGGCTATTAGTCTCTTCAGTCAATTCATGAAAAAAATTGTTTCAGTTTTTGCCGTCAGCAATTTTTGACTCCATGTATATAGTGAAAAAATAATTTTTGAGAAAATATGCCACATTTTTTGCAATCAGCTTTTTTTGACTCCAAGTACATAGTGAAAACAAAAAGTTTTTAAAAAAGTTTGCCACATTTTTGCAATCAGCTTTTTCTGACCCTAAGTACTTAGTGTAAGAAAAATATTTAAGCAGGCAAAATGTGAGATTCGCAAGATGCAGAGAGGAGGTAATAGGATGCAGTCAAAGGAAGTAATGAAAAAGTTAGCGGACAACTATGAAACATTAATATTTGTTAGTAAACGTTATCCAAGTTCGATGTCGCGATTGAAAAATTTGTTAATGTCGGAGGGCGTATCAGAAACTTCTGCCCGTAGAAAAATTGCGGATTTGGAGACGGAGGCAGGATGTCTGGTGTTGGAAAGGGGAGGAAGCCTGAAACTGAATCAGGAATTGATTTCACAAATGTTCTTACAAATACAAACGGAGCTTAATCTTCCAAATCGTTTGGCAGAGGAACAAGAGCAACAGTTAGCTGTGTGGAAACGCAAGGTGGAAGTGCTGGAACGGCAAAAGGCGGATGAAATCAAGGGGCTAAAATCAGAGATCGAAAGCTATAAGCGGATGGTGGAAAGACAGAAGAAAGATTTTAAAACAGAGAAAGAGAGCTATGAACTTAGCCATAGAATAGACAGGGATTTTTACTTGGAAGCTTCCAGAAAACTTGAAGCAGCGGAAGAGAAAATTGCTGATATGAAGAAGGGCGTATGGTCGTATCTCAAGGTTTGCAGAAAAGACCGAAGAGAAGAACGTTTGAAAGAAAAGCGTATCAAGAGAGAAAGAAAAGAGCGTCAAAAACTTTATGAAGAAGCCGAGAGAAGGCAAGCAAAAATAATAAAAGAAATGAGAAAATCCGGTTATGGAAGAGGAGTATAAGAATGAGTAAATATATGTATGAACATACGAAGATGCCGCCATATTTGCCAATGCCACGATTTCTGCTGAATTGTCCAATCAGTAACACGGCGAAGATGCTGTATATTCGATTGTTGGGTAAAGCGCAGCTGTCACAAAAGAACCGTTGGCAGGACGGACAGGGAAGAGTGTACTTTATCTATCCCATCCATCAGATGGCTACAGATATGAATAAAAGTGCGACGACTATTAAGGATGCGATGAAGGAATTGGTGAAAGCGCAGTTGTTAGAGAAAATTCCAGAAGGAAGAGGGCGACCTAACCGATTATACATTTTATTTCCTGAGGAGGAACAGGGGCAGAAATCCGCGGTCGGAAATCCGACAGCAGTAGGGCAGAAATCTGTCGGTAACCATGGCGGAAATCAGTCTCCTAGTAAATATATAAGTAAAAAGAATAGTAATCCTTTAAGGGATTATGACTATGATGAAAAGGAGAGTTTTTAACTATGGAAAAAGAAAGAGAATTTTATATTAGTGAGGATGGATTAGAGCATTGTTCGGTATGCAAGGAGCCTTTAGTGGTGTTGTTCCCGGAACGATTACAATACGTTGTTGGACTAAAATCGCATCCAAGATGGTGTGCTTGTCAAAGAGCAGAATTTGAAGGTGAAGAGCGTGAACGTAAGGAACGCGAGCATTTACATGAGGTAGAGAAGAATACCTCGGTATGTTTTTCGGAGCATGCGATGCGTGAATGGAATTTTGCAAATGATAATGGTTCGAATACTTGTATACCGTATGCGAAGCAGTATGTGGAACATTGGGATGAGGTTAAGAAGAAAAATATAGGACTGTTGTTATGGGGTGATGTTGGTACAGGGAAAAGCTATATGGCTGCTTGTATTGCAAATGCATTGCTTGAACAGGAGAAGAAAGTCCTTATGACCAATTTTTCTGCTATCAGCAATCAAATTTTTGCTTCTACAGACAAGAATGCATACATAGAAGCAGTTTGTTCGTATGACTTACTGATTCTTGATGATTTAGGTTCAGAGCGCAGTTCCAGTTACATGATGGAGAACGTGTTTCAAGTAATTGACAGAAGGGTATGCTCCGGCAAGCCTATGATCATCACAACAAATCTAACGGTAAAGGAAATGAGAGAGAACCAGAACATGGATGAGAAGAGAATTTATGACAGAGTACTCCAAAATTGCCAGCCTATTTGTGTGAACGGAGAGAACCAACGTAGAGAAAAGAGCAGGCAAAATAGAAGCGAATTGGAAAAGATTTTTCAAGAATAAACAGTCGTTTATATTGGTAAAAAAGTTAGGTCTAACTTAAGAAACGATCTCATAGTATTGAAAAGAAAGACAAGCCAGAGAAGGAGGTGGAGATTCCGCTTGAAACAGAGAAAATTGAATTATCGCTTTCATAATCCGAATTCGGCGGAGGATACCGCTGACTTCTTGTGTAAGCTTTTGATTGAAGCAAATGCAGGTAAGGTTGAACGTGCGATTGAAGAGGCTGCATCAAGGTGTGCAGAGGAAAGTGAGTACATAGCAGCGCCGGAGGAAATGAAGGCAGATGCACTGGAGGAAGAAACGGTGAATATAAGACGGAGAAGAGCAAGGTAGAGATGCCTTGCTTTTTTTATGGGGAGTACTAATTTGTTTTGAGAAAATGCCGATAGTAATTGATATATATTATGGAGGTAAAATATGGATAAATTAATTTGGTTTTTCTTTCATTCAATTATGTTTTTAGTGCTACTAGTGATATGGGTAAGTACAGAAGTAGTGAATAGTGGAAAAGAAATTGGAGGTAGTTTTAAGAATCCAGAGAATAAAACCAAGCGTTCTATAAGTGAGAATATTGTGATGATAATTATTTTACTTACAATGATACTTGCGGCGTGTTGGTTTGTTGGAAAGTTACTTATGAGAAATTCAATATTGTCTGCCTGCTTAGTTTTATTATATGGATTTGTATATGTGTATATAGCGGTTAGGCAGATGATAAGAATTACTTTTTTCCCTGAAAAAAGAGATTTTTCTGAATGTGACATTAGAAACTATATGTTGACATATATGTTTTGGTGGTTGATGATGGCTGTTATGAGTTCGCCTGAATCAAATCTTACCTTGTTAAATAGAGTACCAATGGTTTTTGAAGAAATTCTAGAAATGGTTTTGCTTCTATTATACTACTATTTTAACATTCTATTTTCATTCGGAGGAATTTATCTTCTTTCATATTATGCATTAAAATTTTTTGCTAGCCTAAAGGAAAAGAAGTTTTTGGGGAGAAAAAAGAAAGTAAAAAGTCTGGACGAGATACTTGATACGTGGATCAAAGGTGATAAACTAAATGGCTTAAAAAGTTTCGAATTGTGGCAAAAGAATAGAAGAGGTATTGCATACAAGTTATTAATGACAGTTCCATCATTTATATTTGATATGTTAAATGTACCATGGATATTCTTGAAAATTGTGATTAAAACAATGTTGATAGAATCAGTTAAGGCAATAGTAAGTCCGATTAGAGCAGTGTACAAATCAATAAGTGGATTATGGAACAGGTACAAAAATAATGAGTGGATGTATGTTTTTGCGCAAATAGCAGGATTGTGTAGTTATTTTATTGTGTTTGTGCTTATACTATATGGCGAATTTGATGATAAAGTAAAAAGTTTATATGAGTTTGTGGGAACAGTAATACTGATTCCGTATTTTCTTGATAAACTGAATAAGCGCAAGGAAAAGAATGAAGAGAAAACTGAGTAACGAAAAGAAAACAGACTCAAGCATAAATATATGGAGAGCAAGGCAGAGATGCCTTGCTTTTTGTATATTTTACGGTTTTTGTGTTAAAATACATCGAAATGAGAAAAAATCACATCTAGATGTTGATTTTTATAAAAAATAACATATAATAGAAAGTAGAAAAGAAGGTGAGGTAGCAATTATGTTAATACAATTCAATTTTAAAAATTTCAAATCATTTAGAGAAGAAGCTACATTAGATTTATCTGCAGCTAAGATGACGGAGTTCTCGGACAGAGTTGTAACTATTGGTAGTGAGAAGATATTGCCGGTTGCTGCCATTTATGGGGCAAATGCAAGTGGAAAGTCTAATATATATAATGCATTTGAGTATATGTCAGACTATGTTGCTGAATCGTTCAGATATGGCGGCGAAGAGGAAAAGTTTGAACAGTTCAGACCGACTCCGTTCCTCTTTGATTCGACATCTGCTGATGCGGAATCAAGTTTTGAAGTGTATTTTACATTGCCGGGAGATAAGACTGAAAAGACATATAATTATGGTTTTTGCATCAATAAGGAAGGTGTAACCGAAGAGTGGTTAAATGTGAAAGCAAAGACGGCTCGAAAGTATAACACTGTATTTTATCGTGGAACATCTGATGAAGAGTTGGATTTGTCAGGATTCCCTAAGAGTAGTAGGGATAATATTCAGGTTGCATTGGAAAAGCAGGCTCTTATTATTTCTTTGGGTGCGAAGTTAAAGATTGGTAAGTGCAAGGACATTAGAGATTGGTTCTTGGCAAATGAGTTTGCTGACTTTGGAGATCCTGTTACCAACTTCTTCTTATCTCGTAGATTGCCAAAGGGTTTTGTAGAGGATAAGAATGTTCAACAAAAGGTTGTAGAATATTTTGCATCTTTTGACGAACATATCAGAGATTTTAGAGTAGAAAAGGTTCCGGGTGATGGAGACTCCAAGGATGAAAGTTTTAAAATCAACGCTCTTCATAAGAAGATTGATTCGGATGAAATGGCAGAGATTCCTTTGAGTTTAGAGTCGGCAGGAACATTGAAGATGTTTGCTTTATATCCAGAATTACAAGAAGTATTGGAAAAGGGAAGTGTATTCTTCATTGATGAATTAAATGCACGTTTGCATCCTTTACTTGTAAGAAACTTCTTGCTTACATTCTTGAATCCGGAAATTAACAAGAATCATGCACAGCTTATTTTTACAACACATGATACATGGCAGTTGTCAAATCAGTTGTTACGTCGTGATGAAATTTGGTTTGTGGAAAAGGATGAAAGAGGCGTTTCTTCACTGTACTCATTGGCAGATTTTGTGGATGAAGATGGGGTTCGTATTCGTAAGGATGAAAGTTATGAGAAGAATTATATGGTTGGAAAGTATGGAGCAATTCCGATGCTTAAGGCATTAGATATCTTTAAGGATGCACTTGTTCAAGTGACTGAAGGAACTGGCTTATCACCTCAGAAAAAGGAGGACTAAGCATGGCGAAAAAAGATAGAACAGGTAATAGAAAACCACGAGAGCAGAAGAAACAATTTAAGGTTCCGGAATTAGGGTACTATTTAATTGTCACAGATACAGAAGCTACCGAGCGTTGTTTCTTTAATGGACTTCATCAGGCATTGCCAGAAACGGTTAGAAACAAACTTGTGATTAAGGTTGTCGAAACAAAGACTCGAGCTATGATTGATAAATGTCAGGAGCTTACGGCATATGAAGCACAGTACCGTATTCCATGGATTGTGTTTGATAGAGACCAGGTGCAAGGATTTGATGATATTATCGCTGAAGCAGAGCGTAAAGACATAGAAGTAGGATGGTCTAATCCATGCTTTGAAATTTGGATGTATGCTTACTTTGGTGCTATGCCAGCAATTCAAGATTCTTGGACTTGTTGTTCAGAGTTTGGACGAGTATACGAAAGTAAAACCGGACAGAAGTATTCCAAGGCAGATGAAAAGATGTATGGAAAACTTTGCATGGCAGGTGATGAAGAAAAGGCAATACAGATAGCGCAACAGAAGTTGGAGCAGTGCGAAAGAGAAGGCAAAACGAAACCATCGGAGATGTGTCCGGGTACTACGGTGTATAGGCTGGTGGGAGAGATTAGAAATAAAGGTTTAGGATGATAAAAGAGCATATAACAAATCAATTTGATTATGAGTGACAGGATTAAGTTAATTTAACATATGCTTGGATTAAGAAAGTGTGATAATATGTGTACATTTATTGAAATAGATAAAGATATTTGGGATGCAACAAATAGTTGGAGCGGATATAATTACCAAGGCAAAATAGCTTTATTTGTTGTGCTGAGGAAGATAAATGAATTGATTTCTATGGGAAAAGTGAAGGAAATAGAAAAATATAGTGTCGAGTTGGAATGGTTGGAAGATTTTTCGATATTATGTAAAGGAGATGATGGTGTTCAATACAAGACTATTCATCAGGTAAAAGCTAAAGATAAGCATAACATTAGTGATTATGAAGATGCCTTGGTAAAACTCTACTATAAGATTGTTAATTACAAAACTATTGAATATGCGTATTTACATGTGTGTAAGTCAATGAACTATACAGGAGATGAATGGAATGATAAAGTTAAGGAATTGATATTGAATTGTAGTCAGATAAAGGCGTTGCAAAATAGCATTATTTCTTATAAGAGCAGTCCGACAAAAAAAGATGAGGTGGAAAAATTATATAAACCAGGTGGAAAATCAGAAGTCAATAAATTGATTAAAGAGTACAATGAAAAATATTTTGCATATGAGAAAATAACTGTAAATAATGTTGATAGGATTTTGGACAAGATATTGTCAGATTTGCAAGCGCAAATGGAGACGAGCCAAAAGAATATAAAAGATGAAGATATTAAAAAAATTGAAATGTATTCCTATTCTAATGGTAGTGTATACTGTGAATTAGCTGAAATTAACGATTTAGTCAAGGCAGAAATCATTAACTATTGGAGAAATATTGGAGCTGAAGGCTGGAAATGTGCGGATCAAAGTTTTTGTGAAATAATATTTTTGTGTTTGCAAGGACTGATAGACAAGCATATTACACGAAGACATATTCAGTATAATAGAACCACAGAGCGGAGTATAGGATTTAATCTGATTAAAGAAGTGCTTG
>JGI24709J26583_10003859_pt1 | contig 11589 bp, 8 predicted proteins | sample BioPla2DNA1_FD_26583 | JGI IMG/M metagenome (IMG submission 26583) | reverse complement strand
TGGTGCACATGCCCTTAGATCAAGTCTGGCATCGCAACTACTTAGTGATAGAAAAACTTACTCAGAAATCCAGCAGGTTTTAGGGCAAATTTCACCTGATGCTGCCCGGCACTATGTACGTGTGGAAACGGAACGTCTGAGAGAATGTGCTCTTAAAGTACCAGATTTTTCAGATGAAATTCTATTAATCGATGAGTCGTATGTTTACTATTTATATACTTCTATCCTTAGACCTACTTATTTACCACCTTTTATCAATATATATACGCATCTTTTAAGTTTAACTATATTACCATCGACACTTTCAACTGTGCCATTAAGATTATATTGGCGACCATTCAACATTTCCAGTACTTTTGTAGTACTCCATTTATACAGATATTTACAACCTTTAAATGTATATACAATCTTTTTGCTATAATCTCCAATATGATTAACTGCTGTCACACTCACATTAATTTTATCACCAATTTTATATTCAAATTTTGCCTTTTCATCTTTGTACAGCTGCATTGATTTTATCATATGCTCTGCTGCTTTAGCCTTATCTTGTACCATAGATAGATAATCAAGCGCGCTCTCATAATCCTTGCATTTTACTGCTTCTGTAACCAGTTCTACTCTTGATTTAATATACTCGACTTCCCAAGTCTGTCCAAATTCTCTTAAATCCATATTATATCCTCTCATTTTGCATCAATTTAGAAACTTATACTCGACCGTTTTTTCACCTTTCTTTAATGAATCAAAACGGATTTTATAGCCTTATAAATTCAAATTCAGATAAACATCATCTGATCATGAGTAATACCAATGTAGGCTAATGTTACACTGGGAGCTGAATGATTAAGCAGCTTTTGGATCAGAGTTAGATCTATGTGTCTGGTTACACAATAATACCTTCTTTCAAAAACGGTATATTAAATTCCGGTTTGGATTGTTTATTCCCGGAAGGGACTGATCAGGGCTCTTACCGGAATTGTTCATGTTTTGTAGTTTTTCAAGAGCTTTTTCTTCAATATTTCTTGTGGTTATAAACTCATCGGAGTTTATGGTAGACATTTTTTCATTCTTTTCCTCAGTATATTTCTCTCTATCCATAAAGTACCCTTCAATATCAAGGTCTGACTGCAAAGAGAATAGGTATTCGTTAAAGGCATCCTCCATGCTATTGAAAACCCTGTTTAATTTGGCGAGGTAGTACACTGATTTTTGCTCATCTATTTTTGACAAAAGCTCAGGATATTTGGAAGTATCATCAGTATTGACACTTTCAATACCAGCAGGTTGTGCATATATGCTTCCGAAGGTTTCAATTTCGTTTAGTTGAAGTACAACTCTACTTACATAAGACTGTGACGTTTCGATTTCCTCTGAACTATAACCTTCGGATTTCAGTCTTTCAATGTAATTGGTTTCAGCTTCAGCATCACTACCAGTAGATACCGGGGTATTAGTGGTCGAGGTCGGCAAAGCTGAAGCCTTTTCGGCTGAGTTTTGCCCGCAGCTCGAAAGCAGAAATGCCGATACGGCTATTAAAATCGCTATGTTAAAATAGTACCTTATTTTCATTTTTTCCTCCTTGCATGATGTGGTTTGTTTTTATTATAGCAAATATTTGTAAATGTTCTATACCCTTCATATATTTTTGCTTTTTAAATACTTAAAACATTGAAGATAGTGTGATAGAATTATCATATAGAAGATTCGCACCATTTTGCTGGTCGCGTTGCGTCTCTGAGGTACGGTACATTCGATGTCGCACATGTAAACGATATAAAATTCCGTATAGACCAATGCATCCTATGTCAGAGTGCTGTGAAATATACAATATTATCTTTAGGAGGAGAGAGAAATGTTTTGTCGGGAATGTGGTACAGAAATTGATAATAAAGCAGTCATATGTGTAAATTGTGGTGTGCGTAGGGGTGTGGGAGAACCTGATGCTGTTATGAGGATGTTATTGCCAGTGGGTAGATCTGGATATGCTATTGCGGCAGGATATCTGGGTCTTGTTTCTGTTTTAGTAATACCTGCTCCATTGGCAATAATATTTGGCATTCTTGCAATAAGAGATATTAAGAAGAATACACATAAACATGGAATGGGAAGAGCAATATTTGGGATAACAATAGGAGCAATATTTACATTATTATATGCATATGCATTTTTAAGCACTTTATTTGCAGCAAAAACTTAAATAAAGAATGGGCTTAGTTTAGAAGCTGACCTTTCTATTATTACTTCAATAGAATTATTAATTATCAATAAGCAGATATATTTTTTGTATAATATTATTCACTTCAAACTTTTATTCTGTGTAGTTTCAATTATACAGTTTTAATTTATTTTGTCCTGACATCTTCTGACTCTAACTCGCCTTTTTTTGTTTACTTTAATGTTAATTATTGCTAAAATAGATAATGGTATAGAATTTATGATTATTTTGGGGGGTAGATTAATGAAAAAGAGAACAAGCTTTATTTCCATGCTCATTTCATGTGTGTTGTTGGTTCAGATAATGGCATCGGGTATGATTAATTTTTTTGGATTTAGTCAGGTAAATGCCGAAGGGGAAAGCAGCATACCTATAGGTGATGTAGACGGCAACGGAAAAATAAACAGTTTGGATTTTGCCAGTATGAAAATGGTGCTTCTTGGCATGAGAACCGAATTCCCTGTTGAAGACCAATTATGGGCATCCGATGTTACCGGTGATGGCAAATTCAATAGCTTAGATTTTGCCTATATGAAAATGTATTTACTTGGTATGATAGATGAATTTCCAAAGCAGAAATTGATAGCAACGCCAACAGTTACGGTGACGCCGACATTAACGATAACACCAACAGCAACTCCAACACTAACACCAACAAAAACAGCTACACCAACAAAGACCTCAACACCAACTCCAATAGTTTCAGTAAAACCAACTGAACCTGTACAAACAATTGAACCAAAAGCAAACGATGTGGCAAGGAACAAGATTGCTATTTGCTCATCCTATATCAGCGATGGATATGAAGCTGACAAAGCTGTTGATGGGGTACTGAACTCAATGTGGACAGCAGAAGGCTTCGGGCAATGGATTAGAGTTGATTTGGGTGATGAGTATACTATAAACAAAACAGAATTTTTAACCGGAGCAGCTAAAGCATACAAATACAAAATTGAAGCTTCAATGGATGATGAAAACTATTCTGTGGTTGTAGACAAAACTAAAAACAGTTCGGCATCTGATACATATATTGACAGCTTTGCGGATACAAAGGCAAGGTTTATCAGATTGACTGTGACGGGGATAGAGGGAAGCACAAACGTTAGTGTTTCAATAAAAGAGTTAAACGTATACAGGACCGGACAGGTTGCTTTGCCTACGATATTGCCTTCTCCATCCCCAATTATTGTGACAGATTATATAAGGCCCTATGTGACAATGAGTCTCAATTCTGAAAAAGTTTCGATAAACAGCAGCGTTCAAATTACTGTTGCTGCAACCGATGATGTGGGAGTAAAGACAAAGATCTTGAAAGTTAATGGTTCATCAGTAACCTTAAACAATCAGGGAATAGCATCATTTGCACCCACAACTGCAGGGGTATATAAAGTGGAATTTTTCGCGCAGGATAACGCAGGTAACACTGGGTATGCATCGAAGGAACTAAGGTGTGTTACGACTTCTGATGGAACAGCACCCCAGGCGGCTATAACCTCACCCGAATACGGTAGTTCTGCAAATATGCCTATTGAAATAATAGGAACTGCAAAGGACACAAATATCTGCAATTATATACTTGAATACAGTGAAAAAGATAAAAACAACTATATCCGTTTTGCAGAGGGAACAACCAGCATTGAAGCAGGAGTTTTGGGAAGTTTTGACCCCAATGTTGTAAAGAAAGGTCTGTACAACATAAGACTTACCGTATTTGACAAGGGAGGGTTGTCCAGCCAAGCGGTTACAACTGTATTGGCAGAGGGCAAATTGACCTTAAGGAATTTTAGTGTTGCATACTCCGATATTTCCATACCTGTAGTAAACGGAATGCCCATTGAGCTAAAAAGGTATTACGACAGTACAAACAAACTAAAGGGTGACTTCGGATATGGATGGACTTCTGAAATAGATGGAATAAGGATTGCAGAAAGCTATAAGCTGTCGGAGGGCTGGTCTAAAAACTCTGCGGCAGGTGTATATTTTGTAAAGGAAGATAAGCCCCATTACATAGTGGTATCCTATCCTGACGGAAGAACAGATAAATTTGTGATGAAATTAAAAAATATTTATGCAACGGATCCTTTAGGCTATTACAGTCTTGGGACCGAAGGCATGGCAAGTTTTGAGGTCATATTTGAGCCTGTTTCAGGAACTTATTCGAAATTGACGGCTGAAAATATGGAAGTTCATATTTATAACAACTTTATGGCAGACAATAAATTTGGACTGTGGAAGTATTTTATAGATGAATTTTCCGAGGAAGTATATTCCCAAGGTAAATATACACTTACAACCCAGGACGGAACGGTGATTAAGTTTGATGCATCTGGAAAAGTAGCAAGTCTTACTGACTCCTACGGAGCGAAAATTGTGCCTCAGACAGATGGCTTGCAATATACCAGGGGAACTGTTACAAAAAAATTAGGCTATTCAAAGACAAATGGAGTAATATACAGTGCATCGGATTTGAATAAAGCAAGTGTAAGCTATGAATACGACCAATACGGTGATCTGGTGTCCTTTACCGATCTGGAAAATCATAAGACAAAATTTATTTATGACAGCGAGCACAGAATTGTACAGGTTATAAACGCAAACAACGAGGTTATAACAAGAAATGTGTACGATGAAATGGGAAGGCTTGTCTATGTATATGATGCGGCAGGCAGAAGAAGTGAATTCAAGCAGGAGACTGTAAATTCAAAAGAGGTTGTAACGGTCATTGACAGGAGAAAGAATTCAACGGTTTATACCTTCAAAGCTGACGGGAACTTGGAAAGTATAAAAGACGCTGCCGGAAATACCACATCCTATGAATATAAGGAAAACGGTTTTGTGGCTACTGAGACAGGGCCTAAGGGTAGCTTTACATATGACTATGAATTGAATGACAACGGTACAGTCAAGAAGACCAGAATTACTGATGCCGCAGGAAATTATGTTGAGACAGAATATGATGCAAAGGGTAATGTAGATACAGTATCGGACTTCTCCAATACTACCTTGAAATTGGTGGACAATGACTACGATGCTTACGGAAAATTATTGAAAACCAAGGATGGTGAAGGCGGCACTATCGGTTTGCAATATGATTCGGCAAATAGGGTCGGATCAGTTACCGATCAGATGAATAAGGAGATATTGAAAATACACTATGATTCTGTTACCGGAAATGTTGACACTCAAACTGATGCCCTTGGTGTTGTAACAAGTTTTAAGGACTACGATGCCAATGGAAGATGGAAAAAAGCCGAGTTTACAAGGACTGTAAGCGAAGGAATTACCGAACTTGTAACAACTATTAACACATATGACAATTTAGGACGCATAACTGAAAACACCGACGGAGCCGGAAGAATTTCAAAGGCATCCTATAATGAAATTGGGAAAATAGGTACTTTTACAGACAAATACAACAATACTGTAGAGTATAAGTATGATTGTCTGGGGAATTTGACACAAGTGATCTATCCGGATAGAACTAATGAAAAATATACCTATGATGAGGAAGGAAATGTAAGTTCTTATACCGACAGGGATTTGAAGACTGTATACTACACTTATGATTCCATGAATCGCTTGGAGTATATCATATATCAGGACGGTTCGAGGATAAAATATGAGTACAATGCTGTCGGAGATATAAAAAAGGTAACCGACCAGAGGGGAAATTCTACCGAGTACCAATATGACAGCCTTGGAAGGTTGGAATACGTATTTAATTCGGCAAAACCAAATGAAAAGATTCAATACATATACACCACCAAGCCTTACCCCGATGAAATGATAGATGCAAAGGGAAACAGGTTTATTTATAGTTATAACGCAAATGGTAAGTTGGAAGTAATAAAATATTCCGATAATACCACCTATGATATGAAATATGATGCTGCTGGAAGAATTTCAATAGTAACCGACCAGAATGGAAAAGTTACAAAATATGATTACGATGACGCAGGAAATATTGAAAAGGTAACTCTTGCTTATGGAATTGAAGGCAAGGAGGAGACTTGGGCTTATGCTTATGACGAAGCAGGCAACCTAAAGAGTATAACTGACCCAAGAGGCAAAGTTACACAAATGGAATATGACAGCGTTGGAAGGCTGAAAAAACAGACACTGCCTTTGAAAATGTACATGGAAGCTTCCTATAATGATGACAAAAAGGAAGTTACCGTAACGGACTATAACAAGAACTCAATTGTATATAAATACGACAACAACATGAGGCTTGATGTAAAAGAAGTCGGGGACGAAAATACCGTTGACTTTGATTACACAAATGAGGGATATGTAAAGAAGGTAGTTGAAAAAAACGGTACCACAAGCTATGAATATGATGATTTACACAGGCTTACAAAGAAGACAAATCCCGATAACAGCACAATAGAATATTTCTATGATTTGGCTGGAAATTGCACTGGAGTTAAAACAAAAGGCGGAACCACCAGCTACATATATGATGTTTACAACCGACTGAGTAAGGTTGTTGCAAATGACAACAAAATAACTCAATATTTGTATGATGCGGTTGGAAACCTTGAGTATGTTTTGTGTGTAGATGGTTATAAAATCCAGTACGTTTATGACGACCAAAACAGACTCACGGATGTAAAAAGGATAAAACCTGACGGAAAGACTGTAGAATACGCTTACCACTATGATTTAGGCAACGCCGGAGAACGTAAAAAGGTAACAGAAACCAGTGGGCGTGTGGTGGAATATGCTTATGACGATTGCTACAGGCTTAAGGAGGAAAAAATAACCGACCCGTTACTTGGCAACCGGGTAATAAGTTACAAATATGATAAGGCCGGAAACAGACTTGAAAAGAATGACAACGGGATAATAACCATTTATGACCCTGATGATAACAACAGAATTATAAGCGAAGGCAGCATTAAATACATTTATGATGCTAACGGCAATGTGAAATCAAAAATTGACGGAAATTCAACCACAACCTACGATTATGATGGAGAAAACCACCTGATATCGGTAACCCAAATCGAATCGGGTACAACAAATATTGAAACCTACAAGTATGACTGGGAAGGAAACAGAATCAGCAAAACCACCAACGGTGTAGTGACAAAATACCTTGTAGACAGTAACGGACTTGCACAGGTTATTGAAGAGCGTGACGGCAATGATGATCTTCTGGTATACTACACCTATGGAAATGACCTGATCAGCCAGACAAGAAGCGGTGTAACAAGCTACTTCCAGTACGATGGACTTGGAAGCACAAGAAGGCTGACTGATGAAGAAGGCAATGTAACTGATACATACGTTTATGATGCCTTCGGGAATATATTGAATAGAACAGGTACAACACAAAACAGCTACATGTTTGCAGGAGAACAATATGATGCAAACAGCGGCTTCTACTACCTAAGGGCAAGGTACATGAACCCAGCAATGGGCAATTTCATAACTATGGATCCGTACAGTGGAAGTTTGTATGATCCAACAAGCCTTCATAAATACCTCTATGCAAATGCAAGCCCGGTGAATTTCATTGATCCGACAGGTTACTTCTCTATCCCGGAAATGATGGCATCCTTTGAAATTGATTCAGTAATAAGTGGTATAAGGTGTACTGCACTGTCAGCACTAAGGAATGCAGCTATAGGTTCAATAACCGGAGCAATTTTCGGAGGAATAGATGCAGGGCTTGGAGGAAGAAATATAGTTGAAGGTGTAATGAGTGGAGCAATAAGCGGAGCAGCATTTGGAGCACTGGCGACCTTTTCTTCATTAAAGCCGTTGCTGGGGATATTGGGTGTCAAGGGCGGAATTGAGGGAGTAGTTGCTGCAATACAGGAAAAGGATTACGATCTGGCAGCATGGCGGGCAGTGATGTGTATCTCTGCAATTGTAGCCTTAAAAAAGGACTTATTTAATAAATCTGCATGTTTCACGGAGGAAACGCTTGTTTATACAAGTGAAGGTTATAAGCAGATAAAGGATATTGAAGTTGGTGACGAAGTATATTCTGAGAATCCTGAGACAGGAGAGCAGGGGTTAAAGAAAGTAATAAATGTTTTTGTAAAGGATATAAACGAGCTGGTACATCTGAAGGTAGGAGATCAGGAAATAAAAACAACCTTGGAGCATCCATTCTGGGTTGAAGAAACAGGGTGGGTTGATGCAGGGGAGTTGAAATCTGGTGACAGACTTGTAATGTATTCAGGTGAGATACTTGAGGTAAAGGAAGCGCATGTTGAGTATCTTGATAAGCCGATAAAAGTGTATAATTTTGAGGTGGAGGACTGGCATACTTACTTTGTATCGGATTATAATGTATTTGTACATAATGCCGAATGTGGAGGGAAATCAGGTAGAAGTAATCATGCAGAAAAAAGAAGAACAAAGGATGGTAGACCTGTATCTGCTGGACGTAGTGATGCACAGAATGCAAAACGTTCTGAAATATATGTTCAAGAAGATGGAAGATGGGTTGTTAAGGGAGATAACGGTAGGCTAAACGTTTTTGAACCTAATGGAGAACATGTTACAACTTTTAAAAATCCTCAAAAGAATACTGACATGAGAGTTCGTAGTGGCAGGTATTCTAGACTTACAGAAGCCCAATATGAAGAGTTTTCTACAATATTTAATAATAAGAACCTTGGATTTTAAGGGTAGAAAGGAGCACATATGGATTATTTATCACATGAAGAAGTTGCAGATGTCACTTTATTTAACTTGAGGTTATCAGAAGGGGAATTAATGCTTTATGAAGGTTGTATCGATTTTGTATTAAAAAATTGCGATGAAAGTGCTTTGTATGATTTAGTGGGATGTGAAACGAGAGAAGAACTGAGAAGTTTCCAGAATGATTTAATAAAAATAATTAAATTATATGTGCAAAAGGAGTTTCTTCCTGAGAAATATCAGGAATAGATATCTTCAAGGCGGTTGTCTAAATGATGACCGTCTTTATTATTATTTAAGAGTATGCATTAAAAAATGATATAACAAAAGGAAAGGTGAATAGTAGTAAAATGAATGGTTTAGGATAAAAAATTTAAAATGTAGGTGCATCAAATTTATAGGATGCGATTATTTTAGAAAAAAGCTAAAAAATATTTTTAGCAACACAACTGAATATACAATAATACCCACTTGATTATAATTATACAGCTAAGTATCTATTCGAATACATAGATGTATATCAGAGAACATACGAAAGTTATTGGGCATATTAGGGGTAAAAGACGGAACAGAAGGCGTGTTTGCGGCAATAGAAGAAGGTAATTATAACCTTGCCGCGTGGAGAGCTGCAACAACTATAATGGCAATTATGGCATTAAAAAGGTCAAATATGGAAGAATTACGCACCACAGATGAGAAACTCGGAGAACTGCTCAAACACTTTGATTACAAGCTTACCAGTATACGTGGCGTAAGTACTGCAATTGCAGCAGGACTAATATCTGAAATAGGCGATATTTCAAGGTTTTCAAAACCTGCCAAGCTAGCCCGCTATTCTGGCGTCGCCCCTATAACACAAGCATCAGGAAAAAGTGAAGCCCAATTTGCAGACACAAGAGGAAACAAAGCACTTCACCATATCTTTTACAGCCTTGCTCTAAGTCTCATAAGTGTTTCCCAATCAAAGAAAGCCAGAAATATATACTTTCACAACTACTTTCAAAAAAAGGTTTACGAAGGAAAGACAAAACGTCAAGCCTTGAACTGTCTACAAAGAAGGCTTGTAAATATTATATGGGGTATGATGACCTACAATACAGAATACAGAAATCCAGAACTTCAACTGATCGAAGAGCTTGATAAATCTAAAAAGAAAATGATATAATTCCTACAAATGGCACTTGAAAACCCAAGTGCCACAAAAATTTCCTCTTTACGATTGCTATTAGGGAATGCCGGATGCGGTGATGGAACGGGAAGTACTTCTGAAGGAGCAAATAGACCTCCCAATTTGTCACCTAAAAACGCTAGAAGAAATGGCGCATTTAGAGAGGCAAAAAGGAAAAATGGAATTCCTGTTAGTGAACAACCAAAGAAAGTTACACCGAATGTTGATAAAAGGGGGAATAGCCAACCAGGAAAGATCTATGAATTTGAAAATGGTGTAAAAATTCGAGATGATTCAGCAGGACATATTTTTAATGATAATCCAACACAAAATAGAGGTTCGCATTTTAATGATCCAGCAGGAAACCATTATGATTATTAGGAGAATTGTATGAGAATATGGAATGAATATGAGACTGATGTATATAAATATTATGAATGGTTTGTTGAAAGAGCAAAAGAGAATAATACTAGAGTAGAAATGAGTGTATGCAGTATTAATGCATCTGGCATAAATAGCATTAATACCGCGAAGTTTATTGATATTTGTACTAAGCAGATAAAAAAAATATTTATTAGTGATGTATTGAATAGTTATAAAGTCTACATGTTTGCAAATATAGAAATTAGAAATCCAAATTCAAAAGTAGAACGATATTTGAAGGTTTGGAAAAGTATTGCAAAGAGCAACGATATTGAAGGATTTATTATAGGTGAGGAAATGATAAATAAATCAGGGGATTTACTATTTTACACAAGTATAGCTGAAATTCCTCAAACATGCTTGGAAAAAGCAATTAAAATTGTTATATCAAATCCAGATAGATATACATTATTTATTAGTAAATCTGAGAAGGTGCTTTTTAAGGAATATATACAGCATATGTTTGAAAACATAATTCAGATGGATAACTATGGAATAATAGATTATTACAAATTTTCACTGGCAGGCTATAAGGACGGAGATATAGCATTACGCTATGGTACAACCTTTACAGAGGCTGAACTTGCATTTATTTATAACCCTCAAGAAATAGATATATGCAATTGTTTTGATATTTAGTTTTGGCAAGTTAATTAAGGGGTGGATTGCAAAAAACATGATTATTTGTGGAAAAGTTAGAAGAAAAAAAGTCTCAGTATGAACCGCTGGGACTTTTGTTTTGAACTCCAAAATTGGTGACACTTCTTGAATTGAATAAAAAGCAGATAATCTGCCGGGAGCATATCAAAGTTCCAGCTTTTATTTTATCTGAAATTACAGTTTTGTATAGTCAGGCAGCGAAAAAATTAACGAAATTACATTTTACATTGGAAACCAGCAGAGAATATCAGCAGTCCACCCCCCACCTATCGAATTTAAGCCTTTTGATATAATGGTTTTGTTGGTTATGCGGGAGTTGGTAATAAGCAAATCAGTGCTAAAAAGTCTATTGCCAATAAAGTTAAGGAACTCAAGTTTCCCACTTCAGAAAGTGAACTGAACCTTGAAAAACAATATTTTGATCTACAAAATAATACAAGAATCGTCCTTTCTGTGGTAA
>JGI24709J26583_10003852_pt1 | contig 11604 bp, 13 predicted proteins | sample BioPla2DNA1_FD_26583 | JGI IMG/M metagenome (IMG submission 26583) | reverse complement strand
GCATAAAAAAATAGCGAAGGACGGATTTGAACCGCCGACACTGCGGGTATGAACCGCATGCTCTCGCCAACTGAGCTACTTCGCCGAAGTCACGATGTTTATTATATATGCTTTATAAACAAATGTCAATGGTAAAATTATGTTTTTTTACTCTATTCATTTTCTTCTTTAAAAATTATTTCATACTCATAAACCAGTCCCAATTTCTCTCTTGCTATCTGCTCTATATACTTCTTAGTTTGTACATAGGCTTCAAGATTCCTAATATCAGTAGCCCTTTCCTTCTCCTTATTAATCTGAGCTTCAAGGTTCTTCATAGTAATATCAAGCTGCCTCTTCTTATCCTCAAGCTTAATCTTACCGAAAGCCACGATACCAAAGATACACAGAACGACAAATACAATTATGCCAGTGCCTGTCCCCTTTTTGTTTCTTCTACTCATTATGTCACTCCTCATTTAAATATTTATATCTTATTTGATGGGTCTGATATTCTTTTTGGAACTTTTTCTTTTATTTTCTTTCACTCTTTTTTTTGAACGCTTACTGACTCGTCTTTTTTCTTGTTTTATATCTGCCTTAGCCTTTCTTTTTTGTCTTTGCTTACTTAATGATATTTTAGCTGATTTAACCTTACTTTTCAATCGACTTTGTATCCTAATGCATAATTTTTTTATTTTAGACTTAAGATACCTTATTCCCTTACAGATATAAGCAATAGCAATTGAAAATGGTCGTATGATTAGAAGGATCATACGACTTATTAGCATTACAATCAAATCGCTTAATATGTAATGATAGATAACCATTCCAATTACCATACCCATAACAGAAAATCCACGTATGGTCCCGCTATTCTCAACATAAATCATAGCAAATATAAATACACTGGCCAAAACCCAAAATATCAAATCCTGGACTGCCACAAAAAATGTGTTATGCCGAATAATCCTTCTTAAAATTCTTAGCTGATCATAAGCTAAAAGCACTAACGCTCCCCATAGTATAGAGATTAGAAAAAACTGAAGCTCAATAGTTATTCCTTGATTCATATAGGCCTCCTACTTAAAAAGCCTGCCGAATAAGGATTCTCCGGATTTGCCGTGATTTGTTGTATCTGAGTAGGTGAGGCTATCAATTCGCCCGTCTATATCTACCTCTCCCTTTTCAAGTGTCAGACGATTTACATGAAGCTCACTACCTCTAATCATTAATACACCCTGTTCAGTCTGCAGTAGTACCTCTCCGGCATCAAAAGACAATACATCATTAACACCGGTAATCGTAGCAGTTCTTCTAGCAATAATATTTAATTTATGTCCCTTTAAAACCTGTTGTCTTTCATCCATGGAAAAGCCTCCTCATATTTAATACATATAGATAGCTTGATCTAAAAAAATCAAGACTTACCTTTTTAAGTATATGAGCTGACCTTTCTCTTAATGATAATTAAAGATACTTAATTAATTCCTTTGCATCATCCTTTTTGACAGTCTCCTGTATATTAAGAACCTCTACCTTAACCGATTTACTACCAAATCCTATCTCTATTATATCTCCTATCTTAACCTCTGTCCCTGCCTTTGCCGTCTTGCCATTTATCATTACCCGGCCAGCATCGCATGCTTCATTAGCTATAGTCCTTCTCTTTATCAATCTTGATACTTTCAAGAATTTATCCAGTCTCATTTTTTTCTCCATTCCTTATCTTGATAAAAGGCTGCTTTAAATACCTTACACCCCCCTGAGAGTTACGGAATTTAAAACAGCCTCTTTCGTTAATTAAATCAAATATAACTATGCGTTAATAACGTCCTTTAAAGCCTTACCTGCTTTGAACTTAGGTGCCTTAGAAGCAGCAATCTTCATTGGCTCATTTGTCAAAGGATTTCTTCCGGTTCTAGCGGGTCTGTCAACTACATCGAATGTTCCAAAACCTACTAATTGTACCTTACCACCTTTTTTTAATTCCTCGGTTACTACATCAATGAAAGCCTTTAAAGCCTTTTCTGAATCTTTTTTTGAAAATTCGGTTTTTTCTGCAATCGCTGCAACTAATTCTGCTTTGTTCATGGATTCGCTCCTCCTCTAAAGTGTTTATTTATTTTTCATCGCCACAAGCTTCATAATCAGCCGAGGCGATATCGCATAGATTATAGCCTTTTCCATCATTTAGGCAAAGCATATCTATAAGTCTATTTATAAACTTATTAGTAGCGTTTGTCAAGGAATTTTCTGCATTTATCTGTAAAACCAGCGATAATTTGATCATATGAAAGAGCAGATAGCCAAATTCATCAAATATGAGGGTCTTTTCCCCTATCTTTACTGCATTATTAAGTTTCTCTAGCCCCTTAATAATATCGCTTATAGCACTGTCACTACTACCAAGTTCCAGTCCATATTTGACAGCTTTTTTCTGTGTCTTTTCTGCTCTAATATTTGCCGGTAAAGCCTTAGGGATTTTTTTGAGCTCATATCTGGGATCAGCATTATCCCTTTCCATGCTTTTTATGTCCTCCCAGTTCTTTAAAACCTGATCAGATGTTTCGGCTTGAGTATCACCAAATACATGGGGATGACGTCTTATCATCTTCTTACTTACCTCTGCAATCACATCTGATATTGCGAATTTATTTTCTTCCTCTGCTATTACACTATGCATGGCCACCTGAAGCAGTACATCTCCAAGTTCCTCACACAGATTGTCCCTATCCTTATTATTAATAGCCTCTATTACTTCATAGCTTTCCTCTAGTAGACACTGCCTTAGACTTTCATGTGTCTGCTCTCTATCCCAAGGACAACCATCCTTACCTCTTAACCTTCTAATAATATCCATAAACTCATCAAAGCTATAGGCTGTATCCATATGAATCTCCCTTTCTAAGCAACAAGATTTTATTAATACACATAGAGCATATATGTAAATTATACCATTAATTTAAAGAAGCGAAAGAATATATTTTTTCTTCCGCTTGCTTGTATTTATTTATTCAATATAAGATCAGGGGTTATTGTTCCATCTGACGCCCTAAGAAGGCCGATGCTGTACTAGCCAGCTTAACCTCCATCTCTCCAAATTTCACCTTAGAATCCTTTGTCAGTATTATAACTGAACCTATAGCATCTCCTTCACTTATTATTGGGCTGATTACCTGATAGGTAAATTCACTATCGTCCTCATTAGTTATCCTTATATACTTCTTATCATCGCTTGATGCGATTACGCTTTCCCTTTCATTAATAATCTCTTCTAATTCACGACTAATACTTTTTGATAATAGATCCTTTTTTGTAGGTCCTGCCGCTGCTATAAACTGATCCTTATCTGTTATGGCAACTATATGGCCTGTGGTTTGAGCCAAGGAATCTACATATTGCTTTGCAAATTGTCCAAGCTCACCAATCGGCGAATATTTCTTAAGGATTATTTCTCCCTCCCTGTCAGTAAATATCTCCAAAGGATCACCTTCGCGAATTCTCAATGTACGTCTAATTTCTTTAGGCACTACTACACGACCAAGATCATCTATTCTTCTTACAATACCGGTTGCTTTCATATATATCTTCCTCCATTTTATGATTAGATATTATTAGTTTTTGCTAGAAAGATTGCATCTATTAATATTGTTTGTAAAATGGGAAAGTTTATACATTTAATATGGTTTTTATTTAAAGAATTTAAACTCCTATATCAGCTCTCATATTTTCAAAAACATTTAAAACATCTAATATTCCATAGCCCCAGTCCCTATTAGGGTAAACTATATTTTGCCTTCTTTTGGCTCCTCGAATCAAATGATTCTTAATAACACCTGTATCCATACCAGGATCATTTCCCCTTACAGTTCCCCATTCAAGTATGAGAGCGACTACACCAGCTGTATGAGCTGCAGAAATTGACGTGCCTGTAAAAGTCCCAAAGCTATGATTAAGAGTTGGCGCAATATAATTTACTCCTGGAGCTGCAATCTCCGGCTTTATAACGTTATTACGGGTATAGCCTCTGCTTGAATTAACATAGAGATTATTATTAACTGGATTGTAAGTAGTAACGGTAATGGGAAGTAGAGAGGTGCCAGGAGCCAAAACTGTAGTGTAAATATTTGGCTGGATAAAATATGTTTCCCGTGTTATAAAATTTCCCATAGGTAACCATATATGAAATCCTGTAGCCAAATCCCCTTGTCCATATACATTAAATCTCCATATACCAGGAGATGCATTCTTAAATCGTATAAGTATAAGCTGATCTCCCGTCTGGGATTCAATTAATTGATAATTTAAATATATAACCGTATTCTCAAATATAAACGTAATAACTCTTCCAACCCTTAAACTTGGGGGTGTTATTGGAATGTACTCTCCTGCTGGTGATAAAATATCTATTGAGTATATACCAGGAGGATCCCCCCATAATTCCATGGTAAAACCCTTATCATCTTCTCCTACATTAAATTCAACGGTATTGCTTCCTATATCAGGATCTATAGCACCATAATAATGTCTACCCATATTGCCCTCATTTCCCGCAGATATCACAACTCCTGTGTTGGGTAGATCAGCAATACCATTTATAATAACACTAATTGGAGAACGTCCTGTATGTCCTCCCTGCGAGCTTCCTATTCCAAGGCATATTACAAGGGGTCTATTTAGCTGTCTAGCAACAGAAGTGCAGTATAACAAAGCCCAGATAACATGGTTTTCCTGAAAGCATACTACATTATCAGGTACCATTAAGAATTCTCTAACCCCTTGCTTAGCTTGTCTAAGCTTAACTATAACCAGTTCACTATCTGGTGCTACTCCATAAAAATTCTCCGCCTCCACATCATTACCGGCGGCTATTCCAGCAAGCATGGTTCCATGGCCATTTTCATCTACACTTGGTACAACTGATAAAGGATCATCTGCAATAAGGGCTTGATTTATTTGGCTACTGGTATATATAGTACCGAAATTCGCATCCTCTGGAGATGGCCCTGTTTCAATAGTTTGATCCCAGATAGAAGTTATCTTAGTCGTACCATCAGGCTTACGAAATATAGGATTCGTGTAGTCTATTCCGGTATCAATAATAGCTATAAGAACTCCCTCACCTCTTAGATTAAATGAAGAAGTAGTTCTTAGATTAAGAACCCGTGAAGCATTAAGACTTACTTCATCAGTCAAACCAAATAGCAAAGGAACTTCTGCGTACCTAATATTGGGAAGGACATTCATAAATTGCTCTATCGGCACATGAAGAACCGCATAATATTCATTTATAATATGAAGAGTAGCGTTTTCAAACTGCTCTATAACCTGGGGATTAGATCTATATTCTATAATTAAATCAAAATAATCGTCTCCAATAATCCTCTCTCTATCCTCTCCTACCATCGGATACTCCTTTCACCACTTCATATAAGCTTTACTCCTAATAAGCTCTTATAGCCTAATTCCCTGACGGAGGGCATCAAAAACACTAAATATATCAATTATTCCATATCCCCAGTCACGATTAGGATATTCAACATTTATGTCCCTTTTGGCTCCTCTTATTATTAGATTTTTTAATTCTATAGTACTCATGGCAGGTAAGTTACCTCTTACTATACCCCATTCATAAATCATGGCTGCTAGACCGGCTGTATGCGCAGCAGAAACACTGGTTCCTGTATAGGTGACAAAACTTTTATCAAGGGTAGGACCAAGGACATTTACCCCTGGAGCAGCCACATCAGGCTTAACTCTTTGAATTCTTGTAAAACCTCGGCTAGCATTTTGATATAGGCTGTCGTCCTCGTCATTATAGGCTGTCACAGTTAAAGGATTTATGGCATTTCCCAAGGTCAGAATAGTAGTATATGGATCAGAGCGAATAAAATATGTATTATCAGAGATAAATCCCTCCATAGGTAGCCATATATTAAAGCCCAGATTAAGTCCTCCTCTTTCATACACATTAATACGCCATATTCCTGGGCTTGGATTCTCAAATCTAACAAGAATCAGCTGCTCACCACTTTGCGACTCCACCATTTGATAATCAACATAAATAATAGTTGGTTCAAATATAAAGGTTATAACTCTATGTTCATCTCTTCCTGCTGCTATTCTTGGAATATATTCGCCTGAAGGTGTTAAAATATCAATAGAATACATATCAGGTGCTGAACCCCATATCTCCATAGAGAATCCTGGTTCATTTTCAGCCACGTTAATCTCCACTGTGTCATAGCCTGTAAGTTCATTAATCCTTCCACTATAATGACGTCTCTCATTACCCTCATTACCAGCAGCTATGACTACCCCCATATTAGGAATAGAAGATATGCCAGATACATAAGTGCTTAAGGTACCTAATCCATCATGGGCCCCCTGAGAGCTACCAACAGCTATACATATAACCATAGGGCGGCCAAGTCTAATTGATAATTCATATAGATATATTATACCTAGCAATATATCAGTTTCTTGAAAGCAAACTGCACTATCTAAAATATAGAAAAAATCCCTTAAATATTGCTTGGCAGGCTTAAGTTTAACCACTGCAAATTCTACATCAGGAGCAACTCCAGAAAAGCCAGCTTCAGCCACCTCATTACCCCCAGCTATTCCCGCAACCATAGTACCATGACCATTTGTATCTGTACTGGGAACTACAGATAAAGGATCCTCATTCTGAAGTGCCTCATTTATCTGCTGTCTAGAGTATTCTGTCCCATATGCCTGACCTACTGGAGAATTATCACTTACTATTGTTTGGTCCCAGATGGATACTATTCTTGTTGTATTATCTGCATACTGAAAAATCGGGTTGGTATAATCCACCCCTGTATCTATAATACCTATAATTACCCCCTGTCCTCGTAGGTTAAAGATAGGGATGTTACGTATCTGAAAAACTCCTGACGCTTCTAAGCTAGACTCACTTATTATGCCAAAACAGGTTGGCATAACACTATAGCCCAATCTATATACTATATCCTGTGTTATAAAGCTGACAGGCACATGAACAAAAGCAAACTGTATATTAATAATTTGCACTGTTCTTTCAGGAAACTGTTCAAATACACTTGTATCCCCATTATATTCAATAATTAAATCTGCATAATCCTCACTAATGATTCTCTCTCTTTCCTCAGAAGTCATTATTACACCTCGTTCTAGTATTTTGGAACACGATTATAAGGACACGCTTTTCGTTCCTATAATAGCCTTTCTGATTATAGGAACACGCTTTTCGTTCCTATAATATATATATTGTGAAAATAGTAAAGTATGTACCTGTGATTTTAACTTCTATTAAAAAAAGGTATGTCATGGACTGATATAACTATCATCATGACATACCGTATTTATTGTCTTTTATCAAATATGGTCTAACTACTAAGTATTATGCATTAAACATAACTCTTTCACTGTTAAAGGCTTTTGTAATTAATGTAGTGATTAATAAAGCAATAAGAGCTAGTGTTCCTACGGTCACTCCAAAGTTCAACATAGACAACTCACCGACCAATAAATCCTGCATGGCTATAGATCCATTATAAATAGGTATAGCATAATACTGTATAGCCTTATCCCCACCACTTGAGAACATGGTCATAATACTTCCAAGCATAACTAAAATATATAGAGGAGTTACATAGGTACCCGCCTCCTTCTGGGTCCTAGCATAGACAGCCACTAAGGCCACCATAGCCACATAGAGATATACTAATACAATTAGCATTACAAATAATTGAACTATCTGAAGAGGTGTGAATTTTATACTGGTCATCATTCCCATTGATCCACCACCTAATCTTTGGATCCCAATAACAACTGATATAGTATATATGACCGCAGATATACTCGTTAATATTCCTAGGGATACCAGCTTACCAAATACAATCTCACTGCGCTTAATCGGTGAAAGAAGCATACTGGCAAGGGTACCCCTTTCCTTTTCACCTGTTATGGAATCCATGCCAAGTCCCATGGCCCCCTGAAACAGCATTATATTTATCAAAAACGGTAAGAGCATTGCTAAAAACTTGCCACTGGCTTTACTCTCATCAACAATTATCCCCGCATCAGGATCTCTATCAATATAAAATACCTGTAGTTGCTCTATATTCCCCAATCTTTCTGCAAGCAATGATTGCTGATAGGTATATAGCACTGTTGCAGTAAAATTATTTCTGGCGGCATTGGAATAATCCTCTGAAGGGTTATAAAATGTTCTAACCTCGGGTATGGGATCTCCGATTTCTTTATAGCTTTGAATTGTCCCAGTAAATTCTTCATCAAATACTACTAATAGATCAACATCTCCCTTAAGGATTCCATCTTTAATATAATCAGTAGAGTCCGCTAAATTCAAGTATGTAATATCGGCTATATAATCAAGGGCATCTATTGTAGTTTCAAGATTCTCTGGCGCATTTTGAATATACACACTAGGAATATGAGCCTCAATATCCTTCTCTAGATCAGAAATAAGTCCACCCATAATGCTATACATAACCATAATAAGAACACCAGGAAGAATAAATAGGCTTATAACCAGCTTCTTATCAGTAAATACCCTGGTTAATTCTTTTTTAATTATATTCTTTGTTCCTTCCATCTTACTCCTCCTCCTTACTATGCTTTTTGTACAACTCAAAAAACGCATCCTCAAGGTCCTTAGTCTTGGTCTCTTCCAGTATCTCGCTTAATGTTCCTTCCATCACAAGAACCCCATTAATGATAATACCAATCCTATCACATAACTTCTCTGCCTCTGTCATAATATGCGTAGATATGATTACCGTCTTACCCTCATCCCTCAAAAGTCTCAGATAATCAGTTACACTCCTAGCAGTGACAATGTCTAGACCATTTGTCGGCTCATCAAATATTATAACCTCCGGATTATGTACAAGGCTTACTGCTATAGAAGCCTTCTGTTTCATTCCTGAGGAGAGCTCATCAATCTTCTTATCTTCAAAATCCTTAATGCCAAAATAATCAAATAACTTCTCTCTTCTTTCCTCAATGGTCTTGTCATCCAAGCCGTGAAGCCTTCCGAAAAAACTAAACATATACTTGGGAGAGAACTGAGGATCAAGCTTAATCTCATTAGTTAAAAACCCTATTCTCTTTCTTACATCCTCAGAATCCTTTACTGTATCATAGCCCATTACACTAATTTCTCCATTGGTAGGCTTTAATAATGTGGCAGTACAGCGAAGAGCGGTTGTCTTTCCTGCTCCATTAGGCCCAAGTAGTCCATAGATTTCACCTGACTTAGCCCTTAAACTTAGGTTATCTACAGCCTTCATCATGTTCTTCTTAGTCTTTTTCTCCATCATCTGTTTTTTTGTCAATTTGTAGATCTTGGTTAACTCCTTAATTTTAATCATATATCATCCCACCTATCCTTTAGTTAGTTGATTTATACTAAACATCAAGCGAAGCCCATTTTATCCAAATATATTATATTTAATGGAATTTCACAATACTATTTTATATGTTTATTCCATAAAATACTTTAAAATTTCATTAAAAATATATTAGTTCTTTATTATATCCTCATCTAATATGATAGTAAATGGACCGTCATTAACCAGAGATACCTTCATATCTGCTCCAAATTCACCACTTTCTACCTTTTCTACTTTTTCCTTAAGCTGCTCCAAAAAATACTCATAAAGCTCTACAGCCTTTTGAACTGGGCCTGCTTTTATAAAGTCAGGCCTATTTCCCTTTCTGCAATCAGCATATAAGGTAAACTGGGATACAAGCAGAATCTCACCCTGAACATCCTTAAGAGATAAATTTGTTTTACCCATGTCATCAGCAAATATACGAAGCTTAAGTATCTTATCAATATAACGGTCAGCAATCATCCTATCATCTTCCTTGCCTACTCCAAGAAATATTAAAAGACCCTTGCCTATTTCTCCTGTAACCCTTCCGTTTACCTCAACCTTTGCTTCCAATACCCTTTGTATTACAATTCTCATAAACTTGTCCTCTCATATATTAATTAACCTACTAATACTTTCATAATTGCACTCAGCTCATAGCATGAGCACTCATCTATTATAGTATAATTTCTCTCCATGCCTCTATAAGCCTTTCTAAGGAATACGAGGCATTAGCGGGACTTGTAGATGGCAAAAGTATAATCTCTCTACCAATATCCTTATAGATATATCTCTTATATAGTCTATAAGCTGTCCCTCCATTGGCATAAATCCTTCGAATATTTGCCTTACTCAAAATCGGAGAAATATCATTCGGAATTACATTCCTAATACTACTATCAGCAGATCCGATTATCTCACAGCTTTGTACTACATCCCATAATGCAATATTGTTACTTATAATAAGCTGTCTTTTCTCATCTATAGTTTCAGGCAGCTTTTCATTATAAATCTCACTTATAAGCCTCCAAAAGCGATTTTGGGGATGATGATAAAAGAACTCACCCTCTCTAGATTTAACAGAGGGAAACGATCCCAGTATAAGTATTTGTGAGTCTTTATCAAATATTGGAGGTACCGGATGAATCAATCTTTTAGTCATAGCCCCTCCCTCATTATTGTGCAAACAAGTCCTTTATCATAGCTTTATTACTCATTTTATAGATCTTCTATCCTTCTAATATGTCTTGTAAAAAGGATTTTCCTGCTACCTGTTGCTTAATATCAAGATATTCTAAAACCGTAGCTGCTATATCAGAAAAGCTATCCCTTGTACCTATATTATTGCCCTTCTTAATCTGTTTTCCGTATGCAATCATGGGAACATATTCCCTTGAGTGATCTGTAGATGGGGTAGAGGGATCACAACCGTGGTCAGCTGTTATTATAAGAATATCCTCATCTCTTAAGGCATCTATGATTCTGGGAAGCTGCTCATCGAACCTGCTTAATGCCTTTGCATAACCATCTATATCATTTCGATGACCATAAACCATATCAAAATCCACCAGATTCACAAAGCAGAGCCCTGTAAAATCTTTATTCATTCTCTCAATTAGCCTCTCTACGCCCTCATCATTATTTGTGGTCCGTACTGAATCTGTAACACCCTTACCAGCAAAAATATCATAAATCTTACCTACCCCAAGAACATCCAAGCCTGCATCTGATATTTGATCAAGCATGGTTAATCCCGGTGCAAGGGAATAATCGTGACGATTAGATGTTCTAACATAATCAGGATAAGAGCCTATGAAGGGCCTTGCTATAACACGGCCCACACCATGCTCATCGCGGAGAAGTTCTCTGGCTATTTCACAATACCTATAAAGCTCCTTAATAGGCACTACATCCTCATGGGCGGCAATCTGAAATACACTGTCTGCAGAGGTGTATACAATAAGTGCCCCTGTTTCTATATGCTCTCTACCATATTGCAGAATTACCTCCGTACCTGAAAATGGTAAATTACATATAACCTTTCTTCCAGTCCTTTTCTCAAATTCATCTATAAGTTCCTTGGGAAAACCATTGGGATATGTGGGAAATGGCTCCTTGGATATAATACCTGCAATTTCCCAGTGTCCTGTGGTAGTATCCTTTCCCTTAGACATTTCAGCAAGCCTGGCAATACTTCCAACAAACACATCCTCAA
>JGI24709J26583_10003849_pt1 | contig 11608 bp, 9 predicted proteins | sample BioPla2DNA1_FD_26583 | JGI IMG/M metagenome (IMG submission 26583) | reverse complement strand
ATTTTGTTCGTTATCCGTAAACTTTTTAAAGCCCATTATTGTATCTGAAATAACAAAGAGTATCGCCGCCACTAAAGCTAATATAGAAAACACTGATGAAGTGTTTATAATAAACATATTTACCCCAGCTATCAGCATAACTGATAAAAATAGAGCATAAGCATACATAGGAATTCTAAGCTTGCCTAACTTGAATTTAAATATAATGGTTATTAGGACAAATAATGCTGTGAATGCGACAGGGATAAATAATAACCAATAATTAAATGTCCCAGCTACATAAATAAATATAACTGAAAACAAAACATGTCCAACAGCAAAACAAGCAGCACCGATTGCAATAAAATAGGGTTTAAATTTGGCCAGCACTATCTGATCTAAAGTTAGAAAAATATCGCCTAACATTCCTGCAAATAGAGCAATCAAAACAAGTAAAAAGTATGAGTTGAAAAAACCTCTACTAAAAAACGAAAGTATTGCTGTTGCGATAAATAGCGCAGAACCCAATGTTTTAAAAGAAGTTCTTGCCATTGGTCTATTCAACCTATTGAAATAACCTGATAAAATTCCGCTAATAACGGAAAAACTAGCTGTTATATAAGCAGCGATATCCATTTCTCCTCCAGTTCAAATTATGTTTTACGATTTATAACCGCTAAGTATTATGTTTAATTACGAATCTGCAAAAATCCGTAGTTCAACTGATTTCCAAACTGCTTTGTAGTCGGTAACCCTGTTTTTAGGTACATATATCTTGCACGTTGGCATTTGTGAAAAATTAAAACTTTGCCCATCTATTATAGTACTACTTGGTGTCCACTCGCCAGCATCACTTTCGCCAAATCCAAAATAGATTCCCTCACAACTTGTGAGTATAGAAAATGCGTTTGTATCAATACGCAGTATCTTTATAGGCATATAAATCTTTTTGACGTTGTTAAGCTGCTGGAATGCATTAGACACAACTCTCTCTACAACATATGGGTTACTACCATTTTCATTCATGGCTATTGTTTTTACAACTAAGTTTATATCAAGATTATCAGGTTGATTATTTTCTGTATCTAGATGAGCTAAATTCCATCCTCCTATCAGTAAACGTAGTTTGGGTGGATCTTCACCGGGGTTTCCAGGCGTGCCTTCAATTGTATGTCCTTGATATTTCCAAATTTTAGCTCGTCCGTCTACCCATTGAACTTCATATCGCTTATATATTTCAATGGCTTGCGAGCCCGCTTCTGACGGTGTAGGGACTTTTTGATAAAACCTATTAACAGTAGCTAGAGAATATGCTGTAGGTAAATAAGACTCAGGGTCTTCTGGATTTGGTACTGTTACTAAAAATTTATTTATATAGTTTGTCATGAAGTTTATCCCTGAATGATTTTCAGGAACAATTATATCGGATTGACAAGTTGGATAGCCAAAAACATACTCACCAATTCCTATGGGAGGTGTTTCTCCTAGGAATGTAATTATGGCGTTTTGAGTATCTGCAAAACAGCGAGAAGCTAGATATTTAGTATTTTTTTTAACATAAAATGTTGGTTTAACCATATCATTATACGCATAAACCAGCATGTTTCCGATATATATTAGGTGGTCCTTTACTACATTTGAATTATTGTTATTTTTGGTTTTAAGCCAAGCAGTAGCATTTTTTTGCTCGGCTCCAGTTATTTGTCCAAATGCGTAGCTCCCTAGTTTATTTAAGCTATGGCCATTGGTTATATTTGCAAGTTTTGTGCATCCCCAAAATGCTTTTTCTCCAACTTCTTTTACGTTTTTTAGGTCGAAAGAGGTTAGGGCGTTATTATAGAACGCATAAGCACCAATGGTTTGTAAGCTAGCGGGGGTGGTAAATTCGGAAAGTAAATTTGCATTATAAAAAGCACGATTTCCTATTGTAGTAGTTGTATCAGGGATAGTTAGGTTTTCTAATTTCACAGAATTAATGAAGGCTGACTCTCCAATTGATAAAGCATTTGTGCCACCGATTGTTACGGTTTGTAAGCTTGCATTATCAGCAAAAGCACCTTCATCTATTTGCTCTATACCTGCACCTATTTCCACATTGTCTAGTTTTTCCATTTCGTTAAATGCATATCGTCCAATATATGTGTAATTATCGGGTATTACAATTTTTGTAGCATTTTTATTTTCTGAGAAAGCATATGCTTTGACACCATCTACGGGCACATCTTGGTTATTAGTAGTAGGTAATATAATTTCATCGTATGGTATATACGAATGTGCAAAGCCAGTAACATATACTTTGCCATCTATGGTTTCAAATTTGAATTCAGCAAAATCTGGATTAATTCCCCATAAGGCATACAAGGTAGTTGTTTTTGTGATTTGAGTATTTTCAAAGTCGAACTTTGTGCTTTCTTTGTATTCTGGAGAAGTATACCATCCAAAAAGCTGGTAGCCAGGACGATTATATGAGGAAGTTGGATCTGTTGCATATTCTCCTACACTAAGGCGTTGGGAAGGGAAGGAGCCTTCCTCGGTTACAAAATAAACACTGACTTTATTATCTAAATTATTTGGTATTATTGGCGATTTTGGTGAGGGGTAGATTAAAACATTACAACTACCTATAACTCCGTTTACTTCAGCTTGTAATGTGACTGCACCTTCTCTAAGTGCTGTAACAGTTTTACCATCTTTTTCAACTTTCAAAATGCTAGTATTTAAGCTTTTTAAAGAATATGATTGTCCTCTGGGTCTAGTTATAACTGTTGGTATAATTTGTTTTTGTGGACCTTCACTTTCTAGGATAATGTGATAAGTAGGCTCGGAAAAATAAACCGAAACTGTTTTATTACAGGCAGTCAAAACAAGTGCTATTAAAAAAATAGCGACGAGTAATAATAATGTACTTATCTTTTTAATCAACTTCATATAGTGNAGTATAACACAATAGTGTGTAATAAGTTAGATAATTTATTGAACAAATAAAACAGGTAANATCTATTTTAAGTGTTACCTGTAAGTATGTTCGTCGACAAAAACTACAAACTAAATATGTCTATAGTTTTATTCTGCTATTTAGTTCTCGTAGTTTGTCAGCATCTAGTTTTACAACTTTTCTATCATAAGTTAATATGCCATTTATTTCGTCTTCTACGTCAGTAATTTGGGTGTATACTGTAGCGGAAAGACCTTTTTCAATAAGTGGGATTATAGATCCTTCAAATAGTTTATGATAGGCTTGCTCAAACTCTTCCTGTGATGAGAACTTTCTATACCCAAACGATTTTTTAGAGTTGAATACATGACCTTCGGTGCCCAAACTGTATCCGCCAAATTCAGACAGTATAAAGCATCTTCCTTTCCTATCGCTTTCACTAGGAACCTTGATTGGCACAAAGTAAACGTGGGTAGATTTAAAATCGCCACCACCTTGATCTAACCAGCCGCTTGCGTGGTCAATGGGCCTTGTATTATCTAATGTTCTTACCCAGTCAGTAACTTTGAGTGCATCAAATTGTCCCCAGCTTTCATTGAAGGGCACCCATAGGGCAAGGCTTACAGTGTTATATAGAAGATCAATGGTTTTTTCGGCATCTATGTAGTATTCCTTTCTACTTTCCTCTTCTTTTCTACCTCCCCAACGATAGTTGGTATCGTCGGCAGTTCTTCCTATTATGGACAAAAATCCGTTATATAACTTGTTAGCACCTCTTCCTCCGTTAATAAAGTCTTGCCACACAATTACTCCTAACCGATCGCAGTGATAATACCAGCGCAAGGGTTCTATTTTGATGTGTTTTCTAAGCATGTTGAAACCTAAATCTTTGGTAATTTGTATGTCATAAATCATGGCTTCATCAGTAGGTGGGGTATAGAGACCATCTGACCAATACCCCTGGTCTAATAGTCCATTGTGGAAGTAGGGCTTGTTGTTTAACATTAGTCTTGGAATACCTTTTTCGTCGTTACCAACACTAAATTTACGCATTCCAAAGTACGATGAAACTGTGTCTTGTCCTAGTGCTATGCTAATGTCGTATAAGTTAGGTTCTTCTGGTGACCAAAGCTTAAATTCTTCAAATGTAATGGTTGCCTTTCCATTTTCGTCAGTTTTTGCAGATATTATTTTTTCTTCGCCAAAAGAAACTTCAATATCAGCAGGTATTGATAAATCTTTGGCTTTAATTTCTATATTTACACTGGAAGTATCTATATCTGGTGTGATTTTTATGTTTTCAATATAGTTATCTACAACACTTTCTAGCCAAACAGTTTGCCATATCCCAGATTGTGGGGTATAAAATATTCCTCCTCTTTTAAGCTTTTGTTTTCCTCTTTGTTGAAAACCCGTATCTGAAGGATCTGTTACTTCCATCGTTAAATAGTTTTCTTTATCAAGGAATATAAAATCAGTTATATCAAACGTAAATGGGAAATAGCCGCCTTTATTTTCTCCTACCAACTTTTGGTTTATGTAGACTTTACATTGATAATCGACTGCACCAAAGTGTAAAAGAACTTTATCTTTTTTGAAGCCCTTAGGAATAGTAAATATTTTTCTATAATATAAATATTCTGCTGGCTTTAATAGTTTGTTTACGCCACTTAAGGGGCTTTCTGGTGAAAAGGGCACTAGGATTTTACCTTGGTATGTTGGCAGTTCAGATGGCTTTGATAAAATTGCATAGTCCCAAAGCCCGTTTAGATTTATGTAACTGTCACGCACAAGTTGAGGTCTTGGATATTCTGGCAGTGGACAATTTTTGTCTATGTTTTCAGCAAATTGGGTATATAGTACGTTTATGTTTTTATAATATTTTTCCATGGAGTCCTCCTCTAACGAACATTATTTATATTATAGATTTAAGTGAGCTAGTAATCAATAACTAAGCTCATTAACATCAATAAATAGACTTAAATGTTAAGAAAAACGTGAGAAACTAGATATTTTTTGTAAAGGTTATAAAGCCGTCTGGAGAAAATCCAGCTTTGTTATACAGGTCTTGTGCAACCATATTTGTTGATAAAACATCTAGTGTTATAGCAACTGCTTTTTCATGGAATTCAGTTTCTAACCACCGTAAAAACATTTTACCAAATCCTTTGTGGCGATGAGTAGGCGATATAAAAAGCTCATCTAAAACTATAATGTTACCATTTTCTTCATGACACCAATAAGAAGTTATTAGAGCATATCCGACAACGACTTGTTCTTCTAAGTCGGTTATAAAAAATCCCCATAGGTTTTCATGTTTGGAAATTACCTGATTAAAGGTCTTTTCAGATACTATTTGGTCATAATCGCGTTTTGTAGCCCCAGAAGAATAAAACTCTTTTGCAAGTGAGTAAAAAATGTCCGCATCATTAATATTAAATTGTCGAACTAACATATATTGTGGAATAAACCCCCAAGATGTTAAAATAAACATCCGAATAATTATAAGTTTAATACAACATTTAAAAGTAGTAAAGAGATTTTTTTGTTGCTAATAAAACAAGTTATTATTGGTTTTACAATATAGTACCAAGCAAGTAATTGTTTGACTTATCTTATGTATTATTTATATAATCGTTTTAATCTTACAAGAGTAGATAAAACATATGCATAATTTACTTTAAGGTGCGAAAAACGAAAAAACAGAAGGTTTTAAGGAGAGAAAAATGACCGCATTTGATATTGAATTGGTTGGAAAAGTTGGTTCTATGGCTTTGATTAATAAAGCCAACAAAGATATTGATTATAATATTTTATCGCATATTGCAAGAGCCTTAAAACCAGGATATGTATGGGTTACATCGGGTGCGACGGAAATAGGCAGATTGGATTATATGAGAAGAAATAATGGTCAGGAATTAAAAGGCAAAGAAGATGAGGTAAAAACTGACTATGCTGCACAAGGGCAAACAATACTAATGGAAAATTATAGGCGCTTTATGGACAGCGGATACTCTTTAAGGCAGTTTCTTATAGAACATCAACATTTTAATGATCCTGCAAAAAGAGAACATATTAAAAATGCACTTCTTAGATGTCCTGCCCAAAATGCAGTGCCGATTATTAACTATAATGACCCTGTAAGTTATGAAGAAAATCGCAAGCTTGAAATTCAACAGTTAAAAGCTAAAAACTCACACGTAGTTGAAGCTATAGATAACGATGAAACTGCAGCACAAATATCAGTGCTGTTAAAACCTAAGTATTTACTTATCCTAACAGGTGTAGATGGTATATATAGAGATGTTTCGGATAGCAATTCTTTAGTATCTGAAATTACTGGCTCAAACGCTGAAGATGTTGTAGCAAACATTGAGTTTTTCCAACAGTGTTGTGAAGGCGCTAGTAGAAAAGGTGCTCGCGGGGCAAGAGCAAAGCTAGAATATGTGAAGGATTCAGTAAGACTTGGAACTAGCGTATTTATAGCAAACAGCAAATACCATATAGAGGATATACTAGAGGAAAAAGTACCATCAACAAAGATCTATATTTCAAAGTAAATTGTTCTAAAGAGATTTAAAAAGCGTGTTAGTAAAAAGCGTGTTAGTAAAAAACTAGCACGCTTTTTGGTTATAGACACGTTGTATAAGATATTATGCTGTGTAGCCTCCATCGACTGGTATGACAGCTCCAGTTATATAAGAAGCTTCTTCACTTGCTAGAAATATTGCACATGCGGCGATATCATCTGGAGTTCCCATGCGGGAAATAGGGCACTCATCGATTAAAGCTTTGAGAGTAGCAGGATCTGCATTTTTATTCATATCGGTATCAATTACCCCTGGGGCAATTAGGTTAACAGTGATGTTAGAAGGGCCAAGCTCCTTGGCTAACGATTTAGTAAGACCAATTAGACCTGCCTTTGAGGCTGCATAATGTACTTCACAAGAAGATCCATTTAATCCCCACATGCTACCAATATTAATAATTCTTCCAAATTTATTTGATATCATATGTGGCACAAAAGATTTAGTTAATAAAAAAGTGCCTTTTAAGTTGGTGTTAACAACGTAATCCCAAGCTAAATCATCTATTTCCGTACACATCTTAATATCGCTAACGCCTGCGTTATTAATTAATATATCCACTCTTCCGACTTCTTCATGTAAAGATCTAATATTTTTCATATTGGTTATGTCACAATAAAAAGCTCTCGAATTTGTTTTTTTAGCAAGTTCCATCGCTTCTTCTTTATGAGAGCGATAAGTAAACATAACATTATATCCTTTATTTGCAAAGTGGATAACAAGTCCTTTTCCAATTCCGACAGCTCCACCCGTTATTAATACTGATTTCATGTTTATCCTCTATGGTATTTTATATGATTTAGGATACACTAATTAGACAAAGTGTATCCCAATAGTTAAGATATCAAATATTTTTGACTTACAAACTATTAATTAATGGTGTGGGTTTTCTCCGGGTATAATCTTCTTCTTTTCAACTTTTGGCATGTTCATATAGCCTTGCCCTTCGAGTATTGCATCTAATGTAACTATAGCTGCTACTGATGTCGCAAGCACGTTTCCTTCGGGTGCATGGCAGACTGTGTGTTCTCTATTTACCTTTAAATCTACAACTTCATTTGTTACTAAATCTAGTCCTTTCATTGGTTGCTGGATTGAAGGGATAGGTTTAAAAACAGTATTCATAATAATTGGCATGCCGTTACTGATACCACGATTTAACCCGCCATTAAAGTTGTTATCTGTTTCTATCTTTCCGCTTTCTGTCACATAAAAAGAGTCAGCTACTTCACTTCCTCTAGATTTAACAAAGTCGGTTCCTAAACCAAAGCTAATGCTTTTTACGCCGGGAAGGGCAAAAATTAGTGATGCAAGGCTGCTTTCTAACCCATCAAAACAGGGCGAGCCGTATCCTGCAGGGAGGCCAACAATGGCTGTTTCTACAGCGCCACCAATAGAATCTCCGATGGCTGATATGCTTTGCAGTAGCGATACCATTCTTTTTCGTACATCATTTGAAATGGTTGGCATACTCATGGAGTTTAGTCTTTCTATTAGCTCATCATCGATATGTACTCCAAAACTTTCATCCTGAATATTGCCAATAGCTTTCACGTGTGAAACTACTTTAATACCCATATGATGCAAATAATCTGCACAAAGCATACCAAAAAAGACTATCGGTAGTGTAATTTTAGAGGCAAAATGCCCACCATCGCGTTGGTCTGCGTATCCACGGTATCTAACATCAGCAACATAATCAGCATGAGACGGTTTTAATATTACATTACCAGATTCTGTGTCGCTAGCACTTTTATTGTAGAATAAAACTGTGATAGGTGCTCCATTGGTTACACCTTTATGTACTCCAGATACTATTACTGGTCTATCATCTTGCTTTTTCATAGCAGTAAAGTTAATATTGCCGAGCCGAAGCTTAAGTCCTAGCTTAATGCGGTCGAGATTGACTGGTATTCCAGCTGGGAAATCATGTAAAGTTCCCCCAAAAACCTCTCCTTGTGCTTCTCCAAAAATTGATAATTTAATGTTATTACCCCAAACAGAACTCATATTACTCTCCTATGCGCGTAAATTTCTAAGTATATAGTGATTATATATTTAAAAAGGGCGATTAGTCAATATAAGGCAGGTTTTTTGGCATAAATAGATATTTGAAAAGACAATCATTCCATGAAAGAAAACCAATTAAACACAAAAATTTCAGAGACAATAAATTGCAATAACTATTAGTTTGTGATAGTCTAAAAACAACTTTAGTGGGTTTCGATGAGTGTCTTGAGACGCACAAGAGCTGGTTTTTTACATGCGTTTTGCATGACGTTCCGGTAACGCCCTAAAGTTAAAATAACAATAAAAGGTGGGTAGGAACTATGACCAAGAAGAAAGTAGGTGTTTTATTATCAGTTTTAGCAGTAATAATTATTGTAGCATTATTAGCGACAATATTAGTTTTTATGCTTAAACCAAAAGCTCCTGAAAGCGACGGTAGTTTTGAGATTACAATTATGTTTATGGACAAAGAGTCAAATGTATTGTATAGCAAAAATGTTGCAGTTAATGGAGGTTTTTTAGAGGCTGCTTTAACAAAATTAGATGATAGTTGTGATAAAATATCGCTAAATGTTGGAGACAGCGCATTTGGAGTATTTGTTAATTCTTTCACTGTTGACGGGACCTCTTATGGAACGGCAGAAGGCGAGTGGGTGGTTTTTTATACCGATGATGAAGAAAATTATAATACCGAGTGGGGTTCAGTTACACTTGATGGAAAATATTACGCATCTGCTGTAGAAGGTATTAGTAGTCTTCCTGTAAAAGAAGGAAAAACTTACATATTTACTGTCATATAAAACAGTTAGTTTTACCCTTGGTAATGCATGTAATGCGATTGTTTTGAATTCAGTAATGAATGTTAGTCAAGGCATACGATATATTTAAATGGAGATACAAAACCATAAAAAAACTAATGGAAAAACCAGGGTGAGAGAGCTAGTTTTAATAGCTCTACTCACTGCTATTTTATCTGCAGGTAAAATGGCACTTAGTTTTATACCAAACGTAGAAATTGTTACGGTTTGTATTATGGCCTTTACCTTTGTTTTTGGTGTAAAAATTGGGATGCCTTCCACTTTGATTTTTTGTGCAATAGAGGGTGCAATATATGGATTAGCACCGTGGCTTATTTCATACTTTATTTATTGGCCATTACTTTCAATGGTTGTAGCACTCATGAAAAAGATAATAATGAAAAACAAGATTATTATCCCAGTTTTAATCGCTCTTTTTATGACTGCATTATTTGGGGTTTTAACTACATTTGTAGATACGATTTTCTACTCGGGCGGGCAGGCATTTTGGAAGTTTTATGCTGCAATGTATGTAAGGGGCACATATTTCTTTTTAGTGCACATTATATCAAATGTAATTGTTGTTGCTGTGTTATTTATCCCATTAACCAAACTGCTTGAAAAAAGCAAAGTACAGTATTTTGCTTAAAAACAGCTATAAGGTAAATGTTTTTCTAACGATATCAAGTAGTGTGTCAGTTTTCAATGTAACGTAACGTTAGATAGCCTCTCGAGCGCAGTTTTTGACGGTGTAATAAAGTAGTGCTGTTAATTTAAATGCAACAGTAGAAAAGCCACCTATGCAACACGGTGTAAGAGTCGCTTTTGATAGTGTAATAAAGTAATGGTAAGTGAGGCGGTGGATTAATTGTTTTTTTGCCAACTTGTGTATATAATATAGTTCATTCTATAACTTAAGGATTAGCAGGTAAAGATGGATAATATTATCGAATTAAAAAATGTAAGTTATGACTATGTTTCGGGTGACATGATAACCCGTGGCGTTAAAGACGTAACTCTTGACATAGAGAGAGGGTCTTTTGTTGCGTTCGTTGGGCATAACGGTAGTGGTAAATCCACGCTTGCTAAACTTTTAAACGGTTTTTTTGTGCCTGATAAAGGCAAGGTTTTTGTTGAAGGCATAGATACCGCTGATGATGATAAGATTTTCGATATAAGAAAAAAGGTTGGTATGGTTTTTCAAAACCCAGATAATCAAATGGTGGCGTCTATTGTCGAAGATGATTTAGCATTTGGGCCCGAAAATTTAGGGGTACCAAGAGAAGAGATCGGAAAGCGTATTGACTGGGCATTAAAAACAGTTAATATGGAGGGTCAAAATAAAAGAACACCAAACAAATTATCCGGTGGTCAAAAACAAAGAATATCTATTGCGGCTATTTTAGTCATGAAGCCCGATGTTTTAATTTTAGATGAAAGTACTGCCATGCTCGATCCTAAAGGTAGAGAAGAAGTAATGGAAACAATAATGCGTTTAAATAAAGAAGAGGGTATGACTGTTATACTAATAACTCACTACATGGAAGAAGTTATACTCGCAGACAAAGTAGTGGTTATGAACGATGGAGAAGTAGTACTTCACGGAACTCCTAAAGAAGTGTATAAAGAACTGGAAACGATACGTAATGCGCAACTTGAACTTCCGATAATTACACAAGTAGCTGTAGAACTAAAAAATCGTGGATATGATGTGCCCCTATCCTTAACAAAAGAAGAATTAGTAGAAGCACTGTGTCCAGTTGGTATACAAGAAGATGTGGCTGAGGTGATAAAATGAAAAAGATGAGAAAAAAATCTAAAAATCACGCAGTAACAACTAAACCAACTGAAATTGAAACATTGAATAAGACTAATAATGCTTCTTCCAGCCAAGTAATAACAGCGACTGAAAGGGATCAAGATAATAAGACCACCAATGAATCTGCCTGCCCAGTAACAACAGCGACTGAAAACAATCAAAATAACAAGACTACCAATGAATCTAACTGCCAAATAACATCAACCGAAAGTAATAAATCAAACAAAGTTATTGTAGAAGCAAGTAACCTATCATTTGTTTACAGTGTTAAATCCCCGTTTGAAAAGGTAGCGCTTAAAGACATATCTTTTAAAATTTACGAAGGTGAAACGGTAGGAATAATTGGATCCACGGGAAGTGGCAAATCCACGCTTGTGCAACACCTTAATGGGCTTATAAAAGTTACTAAAGGGAGTCTTAACGTATGTGGATTTGATCTTTCTGCCCGCAAAGTAAAATACAAAGAACTTAGAAAAAAAAT
>JGI24709J26583_10003847_pt1 | contig 11613 bp, 7 predicted proteins | sample BioPla2DNA1_FD_26583 | JGI IMG/M metagenome (IMG submission 26583) | reverse complement strand
GTGTCCACTACCTGAGCTACCACGACCTCCTCAAGGGGGGCGGTTCTCTCTTCTACGGTCCTCTCCTCCACGGTTCTCTCCTCCACGGTTCTCTCCTCCACGGTTCTCTCCTCCACGGTTCTCTCCTCCACGGTTCTCTCCTCCACGGTCCTCTCTTCCACGGTTCTTTCTTCCACGATTTCTTTTTCCACGCGGGTGTCGGTAGTGGCGACCAACGGTTCTGACAACCGTTGTGGAGGACGAAGCAAGAAGGGGATACCGATTAAAAGCAGGAGTAGGGCAGCAGCGGCAGCCATCCAAACCCGCCTGTTAACGTGTTTCCGGGGTTGGGCAACCTGTTGTTCCAACTTTTGAATCGCCGAATAGTGATCCCCCTCCACCGAGTCGTACCCGTCGATGGCGTCTTGCAAGAACGGGTCTTCCATCGCCTCCCGCTCCAACCGGTTGGCCGCTTCCCCGTGCCGTTTTCCTCTTATGTAATCCTTTAAGTTCACACTGTAATACCTTGTTTAGGGGGTCATAATGACTTCAAGACCCTCTCGATGCAATTTTTCAAATTTCGTTTCCCGTTCTGAATGTAACTTTTCACCTTGTTGAGCGGGTAGCCCGTGAGGTCGACAATATCGGCGTACGACCTGTTTTCGTAATAAAAAAACTCAAGGCTCCTCCGTTGCTCCTCTCCCAACTCCTTCATGCAGAAGTGCAGGGCCGACTCCTCCTCGTCACTCCTCTCCCTATCCATTAGAGTAAAAAGGTGGCCGTTTTCCATAAACTCCTCGTCGATATTCACGAAAATGTGCCGCTTGGTTCTCTCTCCGTAAACGGGCCAGGCAATGATTCTTAACCACGCTGTAGAGCCAGGTGTGGAAGTTCTGGATATCGTACTGCTTGATCTTGCCCGATACCTCCTCGAACAGGTCCATCACGGCGTCTTGTGCATCGGCCTCGTTCCCAAGGTACTTGAGGCATAACCCGTAAACCATCGGGATGTAACGCCGGTACAACTCGCCAAACCAGACCGGCTGATCCTCCCCCCGGCTCAATTCAAACAATTCGTCGTTCGTTAGCTTCGTTATGTCCGCCCTTTTTTTCAATGGGTTGCCTGCTCGTTCGTGAAAAGATTCCACGCGAATGTAAAAAAAATATCCGTTCGGTTATGGAATTTGATGCGCGATCGCATCTATTAAGTGAATCTATTAAGTGAATTATCCATTGAACTTGAAAGCAAGTAAAATGATAAAGTGCGAAAGTTTATTTAAAAACGAACATTATGAAAAGAATGAGCAAAAAAATCAGTTTGATGACCCTGACAGTCATGGCATCGCTATCGTTGATCGCGCAAGAGATCGAGGTGAAGGGAAGAGTGATGGATGCCGATGATAAGCAGCCGGTGATTGGCGCTATAGTTACCGAAAAAGGGAGCAACCGCTGTACGGTGACCGATGTGAACGGCGAGTTCAGCATCAAGACCGAGCGGGGGGAGCGACTGCATATCAGCTACGTGGGCTATAAAGCTAAGGAGATCAAGGTGAAAAGCGAGTGGATCGAGGTCTACCTGAAGCCGGACAAAGTACTATTGGATGAGGTGGTGATGGTTGCTTTCGGTACACAAAAGGCAAGCAGGATGACCGGGGGGCTTTCCCCGATGGTAAGGGGCGGTTACCCGGCTCTGCCAATCCCCTCGTTCGTCAGGCAAGAGGTAAATACCGAGGAGTACGCATCGTTCAAGGAGAACCGCTTCGTCTCGGTGGCGAAGCAGCCGCTCTCTACCTTTTCGCTCGACGTGGATGCTGCCTCGTACGGGAATATCCGCCGGATGATCAACCAGGGGGAACTGCCTCACAAAGACGCGGTGCGGGTGGAAGAGATGATCAACTACTTTAGCTATGCCTACCCACAACCCGTGGACGGGCACCCGGTGAGGATCGTGACCGAAACGACGGCATGCCCGTGGAACAAGCAACACCAGCTGATGCGTATCGGGGTGAAGGCGAAAGAGATACCCACGAAAAACTTACCGCCCAGCAACTTCGTCTTCCTTATCGACGTGTCGGGCTCTATGTACGACGCGAACAAGCTGCCGCTCGTGAAGTCGTCGCTCAAACTGCTGGTCAACAACCTGAGGGAGAGCGATAGGGTGGCGATCGTTACCTATGCCGGCGCGGCAGGGGTGGCATTACCGTCGACCGAGGGAACGGACAAGCAGAAGATCCTGGACGCTTTGGAAAGCTTACAGGCGGGGGGAAGCACCGCGGGAGCGGCGGGTATCCAACTGGCGTACGAGATTGCGGAGAGGAACTTCGTGAAGGAGGGGAACAACCGGGTGATCCTCTGTACCGATGGCGATTTTAACGTGGGGGTATCCAGCAAGGAGGGGCTGGAGTCGCTCATCGAGTCGAAACGGAAGAGCGGTATTTTCCTGACCGTGCTGGGATACGGGATGGGCAACTACAAGGACGATAGGCTGCAAACCCTCGCGCAGACCGGCAACGGGAACCACGCGTACGTGGATAACCTGCAGGAGGCGAACAGGGTGCTGGTGAACGAGTTCGGTAGCACGATGTATACCGTGGCGAAGGACGTGAAGATACAGGTGGAGTTCAACCCGGCGTTCGTGAACGCGTACCGGCTGATCGGCTACGAGAGCAGGTTGCTTGACGATGAGGATTTTAATGACGACCAAAAGGATGCGGGTGAGCTGGGACCTGGGCATACCGTCACGGCACTGTACGAGATCGTGCCCGTGGGCGTGAAATCATCGGTGGGAACTATCGACCCCTTGAAGTACCAGGTGGCGGAAAAGAGCACACCCAAGCTGACGAATAGCAAGGAACTGCTGACCGTGAAGTTAAGGTACAAGAACCCGGACGAGGAGAGGAGCAAGCTGCTGGAAGTTCCCGTGCTGGCGAGCTCCGTGAAGGCGAACGCGTCACCCGAGATGAAGTTCGTGATGGCGGTCGCCATGTTCGGGCAGCTGCTGCGAGACTCTGATTACATGGGGGATGCTACCTACACCCAGGTGGTCGACCTGGCCCGCCAGGGGCTGGAGGAGGACCCGCACGGCTACCGTCGAGAATTTATCCGGCTGGTGGAGGCTACCCGACAGCTCGACAAGTAGAGAGCTCTCGCTGAACGAGAAGAACAGGGCGCGTGTGAAGGTAACTCCGGTTGCCGGACATGTGCCCTTTTTCGTCGCCTGCCAAAACGACAGCCGCACCCCTTTGGCAAAGATTTTGACTCTACGTTGTTGAGTATCATTTACTCACCTTTCGCAAGTAGTAAGTGTTCCTTTTTTGCTTTCAGTAAGATGACCTCGCAAACTTTGCGTCAGTCGAATATTTTCGATAAGTGAGAACAGAGCCAAGTTTACTTGAGCTATGTCGAACGCAGAAAATATCTGCGAAGCGAGCCTGAAAGCAAAAAAACACTCAGAGACGAAAGTTAATTTATTATTGATTAAAACAACGAAGAGTATGAATTTGAACAATTTTACGATAAAAGCGCAAGAAGCCGTGCAGAAAGCCATCGAGGTGGCACAAGGCAACGGCCAGCAGATGATTGAACCCGCCCACCTGCTCAAGGGAGTGATGGTGGTGGGCGAGAACGTGACCAGCTACCTGTTCCAGAAGCTGAACGTGAACACCCAGGCGTTGGAGAGGGTACTCGATAAGGAGATCGAGTCCTACCCCCGCGTATCGGGCGGCGACCCCATGTTGAGCCGGGAGGCCAACGCGGTCTTCCGGAAGGCGATGGACCTCACCAGCCAGATGGGCGACAGCTTCGTGTCGCTGGAGCACCTGCTCATGGCCATCGTGAGCGAGAAGAGCAACGCGTCGCGTATCTTGAACGATGCGGGCGTCACCCTGAAGGGGCTGGAAGCGGCGGTGAAGGACCTACGCAAGGGGGAGAAGGTGACGAGCCAAACGGCCGAGGATACCTATCAGGCGCTGAGCAAGTACGCGGTGAACCTCATCGAGATGGCCCGCGTGGGTAAGTTGGATCCGGTAATCGGCCGGGACGATGAGATACGCCGGGTGCTGCAGATATTGAGCCGGCGCACCAAGAACAACCCGATACTGATCGGGGAGCCGGGCACCGGAAAGACGGCAATCGCCGAGGGGTTAGCCCACCGGATCATACGGGGCGACGTGCCGGAGAACCTCAAGAGCAAGCAGATCTACTCGCTCGACATGGGGGCGCTCATCGCGGGGGCCAAGTACAAGGGCGAGTTTGAGGAGCGGCTCAAGTCGGTGGTCAGCGAGGTGACCGGCGCGGATGGGGAGATCATCCTTTTTATCGACGAGATACACACGCTGGTGGGTGCCGGCAAGAGTGAGGGCGCCATGGATGCGGCCAACATCCTGAAGCCGGCACTGGCGAGGGGCGAGCTGCGCGCGATCGGGGCGACCACGCTCGACGAGTACCAGAAGTACTTCGAGAAGGACAAGGCACTGGAACGCCGCTTCCAGACGGTAATAGTGGATGAACCGAACGAGGGGGACAGCATCTCCATTCTCCGGGGACTGAAAGAGCGGTACGAGAACCACCACAAGGTGCGCATCAAGGACGAGGCGATCATCGCGGCGGTACAGCTCTCCAGCCGCTATATCACCGACCGCTTCTTGCCCGACAAGGCGATCGACCTGATGGACGAGGCGGCGGCGAAGCTGCGTATCGAGGTGGACTCGGTACCCGAGGAGCTGGACGAGATCACCCGAAGGATCAAGCAGCTGGAGATAGAGCGCGAGGCAATCCGCCGCGAGAACGACACGCAGAAGGAGGAGCTGCTCACCCGCCAGATCGAGGAGCTGAAAGACGAGGAGTCGCTCTACATGGCTAAGTGGAAGACAGAGAAAGAGCTGATCAACCGGATTCAGCAGGCTAAGATCGATATCGAGAACGCCAAGTTCGAGGCCGACCGCGCTGAACGTGAGGGCGATTACGGCAAGGTAGCAGAGCTGAGGTACGGCAGGATCAAGGAGAAGGAGAACGAGATAGAGGCGCTGCAGAAGGAACTACACGAACGGCAAGGGGGGCGTGCCATGATCAAGGAGGAGGTGGACGCCGAGGATATCGCCGACGTGGTATCGCGGTGGACCGGGATACCGGTGAACCGCATGCTGACGAGCGAACGGGAGAAGCTGCTACACCTGGAGGATGAACTGCACAAGCGGGTAGTGGGGCAGGAGGAGGCGATCCAGGCGGTGGCCGACGCGGTGCGGCGTAGCCGTGCCGGGCTGAGCGACCCCAAGAGGCCCATCGGCTCGTTTATCTTCCTGGGAACCACAGGCGTAGGTAAAACCGAGTTGGCCAAGGCGCTGGCCGAGTACCTGTTCGACGACGAGAATATGATGACGCGGATCGATATGAGCGAGTACCAGGAGAAGTTCAGCGCGACCCGACTTATCGGTGCACCTCCCGGCTACGTGGGGTACGACGAGGGGGGACAGCTCACGGAGGCGATCCGCCGCAAGCCTTACTCGGTGGTGCTGTTCGACGAGATCGAGAAGGCGCACCCCGACGTGTTCAACATCCTCCTGCAGGTGCTGGACGATGGCCGGCTGACCGACAACAAGGGGCGGGTGGTGAACTTCAAGAACACCATTATCATTATGACTTCCAACATGGGCTCAAGCCTGATACGGGAGAACTTCGAGAAGATCACCCCGGTTAACCGCGAAAAGGTGGTCGAGGAGACCAAGGAGGCGGTATTAGAGATGTTGAAGCGGACGGTACGGCCCGAGTTCTTGAACCGGGTGGACGAGATCGTGGTGTTCGCACCACTCAAGGAGCACGAGATCGAACAGATCGTGCGGATACAGCTGAACGCCATCGGGCAGCTGCTGGCAGGGAGCGGTATCGAGCTGCAGTACACTGATGAGGGGGTGAAAAGCATTGCCGAGGCGGGCTTCGACCCGGAATTCGGGGCGCGTCCCGTGAAGCGGGTGATCCAGCGGAACGTGTTGAACCAGCTCTCGAAGGAGCTGTTAGCAGGGACGGTCGATAAGACGCAGCCAATCGTGGTGGATGCGACCCATGGAAGGATCTTATTCCGGAATTAAACCCGTTTCCCTCGATTGAGATCGTTAACGTTGTGCCTTCGCTTTGTTACTTTCAAAGCGAAGGCATTTTTTAGCCCCATTTACGCTCTGTTTATCGCCGCCAAAAGTCGGGGACGAAGAGCGAGAGCACGGTGAAGATCTCGAGACGGCCGACCAACATCAGGAAGCAGACGTAATACTTCGCGAAGGCGCTGGCCGATGCGAAGCTGCCTCCCGGCCCGTACGCTCCCAATCCCGTGCCGAGGCTGCTGATGGAGGAGAAGGAGACGCCGATGGACTCGTCCAGCGTCATGCCGGTCATGCTCAGGATCCAGGCGCTCACGGCGGCCAGGGTGACGTAGAGGAAGGCGAAGGCCATCACCCGCGACGTGGTGTTTTCCGGTATCACCTTGCCGTTGATCTTTACCCGGTAGAGGGCGTTGGGGTGTACCTGCCGCTTGAACACCAGCTGGGTGTTCTTGGTGAGCACCAGCAGTCGCGACACCTTCATACCCCCGGAGGTGGACCCTTGGCAGCCGCAGAACAGCATAAGCCCTAAGAAGAGGAGGGAGTAGATGGGACCCCACGACTGGTAGTCGGCCGTGGTGAAGCCGGTAGAGGAGACGGTGGCGACCACCTGGAACAGCGCGGTTCGAAAGCTGCTTTCGGCATCCCCCACGCGGTGGGTGACGAACAGCGACACCGCGACACCCACCGTGGCCAGCAGGATGATGGTCGCGTACCACCGGAACTCCTCATCCTTGAATATGGCTAACGAGCCCCTCGTCACCAGAGCGAACAGCAGCATGAAGTTGGTTGCCCCAAGGAACATCAGCGCGGTAATCACGTACTCGCTGTAGGGGGAGGCGTAGTAGGCGAGGCCCGCCTGCCGGGTGGAGAAGCCGCCCGTGGATATGGAGGAGAGGGTGTGGCAGGCCGCGTCGAACGCGTCCATCGGACCCGCCCAGAGGAGGAAGAAGCCCGCGAGGGTGAGCCCTAAGTAGATGAGGAACATGTTCCGGGCGATCTCCCGTACCCGCGGCTTTACCTGCTCCATAGCGATACCGGTGGCTTCAGCGTCGAAGAAGAGGCCCGAGGCACCGCCGCTGTAGATGGGCATGAACGACAGCACGAAGATGATGATCCCGATACCGCCTATCCATTGGGTGAAGCTCCGCCAGAAGTGGAGCGACCTGGGGAAAGTTTCCAGGTTGTCGAGCGTGGAGCTGCCCGTGGTGGTGAAGCCGCACATGCTCTCGAAGAAGGCGTTGGTGAACGAGGGGATGGCGCCGCTGAGCAGGTAGGGGAGGGTGCCGGCCAGCGCGAGCGCGATCCACGCCAGGGTCACCGTGAGGAACACCTCCCGCTTGGTGATGCTCCTCTTCCGCTCGTCTTGTCGCACACCCGCGAAGGCCAGGACGCGGTCCGCGAAGGTGAGCAGACCACCGACAAGCAGGGTGATACCGGCCGAAAGGTAAATGGCCTGCCTGGCCTCCTCGCGGTATAACTCGCCAATCAGCGCCGAGAAAAGCATGAACAACGCCTCGATCATCAGCAGGATCCCCACGTTACTCAGCACGAAACGGTAATTAAACTTACGCATAGTTTATCGTTCTATTCATGCTATTTGATATGCCTTTTGTTGTTATCCCCTTGCTTTTTTCTTGGCATTTTCCCCTCACTATGAGGGCGGCAATTACAGGTAATTGAACCAACCATTTCAATTAAACAGCTGCTCGATATGCTTTAGGGCCCGGTTAAGGAAGAAAACAACCACCTGGTCGTAAGGCTCGATCTGCGTGTTGCCCTCCACCAACATGGGCTCCCCGTTCCTGATGAGGGCACCGAAGGTGATGTCGGGCGGGAGGTTAAGGTCCCGAACCAGCTTCCTCGTCACCTTCGAGTTGGGCTTGGCGGATACCTCGCCCACGTTGGCATCGGCGAAAGCTAAGCACTTGATGTTCGACGCATCGGCTTGCAAAAGCAGCTCGTATATCTTGCTTGCCGCGATGAGCTTCTTGTTGATGACGGTCCCTATATCGAACCGCTCGGCCATGGCGATGTAATCGATGTTCTCTACTTCGGCGACGGTCTTTTTCACGCCGTGTTGCTTGGCCATGATGCAACCCAGGATATTGGCCTCGGAGTTATCGGTGAGCGCGAGGAAGGCATCGGTTTCGGTGATGCCTTCGCGTAGGAGGAACTCGGTGTTGCGCCCATCTTCCACGAAGACCGTGACGTTGGATGGCATCACCTCCACCAGCTGTTCCGCCCGCTCCCTATCTCGCTCGATAACCTTCACCTGGACGTGTGTCGGGAGCGCCCCGATGGCCCGTTCGGTAATCTGGCTGCCCCCCATGCAGATGATACGCTTGGCCTCGAACGAGCTTTTGCCCAGCAACGCGGGCAGTACCCCCATGTTTTCCCGCAGCGTGGTGAAGTAGAGGATGTCGTTCTGCAGTACCTGGTCCTTCCCGGTGGGTATCAGCGTGTGGGGCCCCCGCTTGATGGCCACGATATGAAACTGCTTGGTCACCTGCATCAGCTCTTTCAGGTAAAGGTTCACGATGGGCGCGTTCTCCCGCACCTTGGCACCGGCCAGGTAGACCTTTCCGCCGCGTAGCTCCCACATGAACCGGGTCCAGGGGTTTTTGATGGCCATGGCGATCTCCTTGGCGGCGATCAGCTCGGGGTAGATCATGGAGTCGATGCCCTGTTTATTGAAGTACGCGCGGTTATCGGGGAGAAGGTACTCGTTGTTGTCGATGCGGGCGAGGGTCTTCTTGGCACCCAGGCTTGATGCCAACATGCAGGAGATCATGTTCTTAGATTCTTCAGGGGTGACCCCGATAAAGAGGTCGGCACTGCCGGTACCCGCCTTAGCGAGATCTTCGGGTGAGGTACAACTCCCTATCACGGTGTACACCTCGGCGGTCTCCGTGATAGAGGAGAGCCGCTCCCTCTCCTCGTCCATCAGGGTGATGTCGTGGTTCTCCTGCCCGAGCAGTTTCGCTAGGTGCGTTCCCACGGCACCCGCGCCGGCAATTACAATTTTCATCGTTGTATGAACTCGGTAATTTCTTCTTCTTTTTCAATCGCTCTCTCTACCCGCCGGATGGTTGCCAGGATGCCCGCCTCATCGATACCGGTGAGCGCGTGGAGCTCCTGGACGGTGCCGTGGGTGACGAACCGGTCGTCGATGCCTACCTGAACCACCCGGACCTCCTGGTAGCCGTTCGCGGCGAGGAACTCCAGCACGGCGCTACCCAGTCCCCCTTTTTTCACTCCCTCTTCAACGGTGATGATGTACCGGAAACGATCTGCCACCTCCCGCAGCAACGCCTCATCGATGGGCTTGAGGAAGACCATGTCGTAGTGGGCCACGCTAACTCCCGACTCCCCGGCCTCAGCCTTGGCGATGGCCCGTGCCGCCTGGTTGCCGATGGTGCCGATGGAGAGGAGCGCGATATCGTTCCCCTCCTTGAGCTTTCGCCCTTTCCCAATGGGGAGCAGGCGCGGTGGGTTGTGCCACTCCTTGAGTTCGCCCCGGCCGCGCGGGTAGCGGATCACGAACGGGCCGTCGTTCCCGTACACGGCGGTGTGCATCAGGTTGCGCAGTTCATGCTCGTTGTAGGGTGCCGAGATCACCAGGTTGGGGATGGGACGCATGTAGGCGAGATCGAATACCCCATGATGGGTGGGTCCATCCTGACCTACCAGCCCGGCCCGATCGAGGCAGAAGATCACCTTTAGCTTTTGCAGCGCCACGTCGTGGATCACCTGGTCATACGCGCGTTGCATGAACGAGGAGTAGATGTTGCAGAACGGGATGAGTCCCTCCTTCGCCATACCGGCGGAGAAGGTGACGGCATGCGCCTCGGCGATGCCCACGTCGAACACCCGCTCCGGGAACCGCTCCATCATATAGGTCATGGAACAACCCGTGGGCATCGCGGGGGTGACCCCCACGATCCGCTCCTCTTCCCCGGCCATCTCCACGAGGGTGTGGCCAAACACATCCTGGTATAGTGGTGGTTGGTCCTTACTCCCCTTCACGATCCGTTCACCCGTATCCTTGTTGAACAGCCCCGGGGCGTGCCAGAGGGTGGCCGACTTCTCGGCGGGTTCATACCCTTTCCCCTTCACGGTCTTGATGTGCAGGAGCTTGGGCCCCTTCATATCCATGATGTTCTTGAGCACCCGGATAAGCCCCGGCAGGTCGTGGCCGTCCACCGGCCCGAAGTAGCGGATGTTGAACCCCTCAAACAGGTTCTGCTCCCGGGTCAGTAGCGACTTCACGCTGTTGTTGAACCGCAGCATCAGGTTTTTCTCCCTCTCGGTGATCAGCTTGCGCTTCTTGAACCCCTGGTAGAGCCGATTCCTCATCAGGTTATAGTTGCGCGACGTGGTGAGCTTTACCAGGTAGTCTTGCAATCCCCCCACGTTGTGGTCAATGGATATGTTGTTGTCGTTCAGTATGATAAGGAGGTTGTTGGGTTGGGCGCAGACGTTGTTGAGCCCCTCGTACGCCAGTCCACCCGTCATGGCCCCATCGCCGATGATGGCCACGATGCGCCGTTCTCTCTCGTTTTTCAGGGAGGCCGATACCGCCATGCCCAGCGCCGCGGAGATGGAGGTGGAGGCGTGCCCCGCGATGAAGCTGTCGTACTCGCTCTCTTCGGGGTTGGTAAAGCCGGAGAGGCCTCCCAGCTTCCGGTTGGTATGGAAGCGCTCGCGCCGGCCGGTCAGTATCTTGTGGCCGTAGGCTTGATGGCCCACGTCCCAAACCAGCCTGTCGTAGGGGGTGTTGTAAAGGTAATGGAGTGCCACGGTCAGCTCCACGGTACCCAGGCTGGAACCGAAGTGGCCCGGGTTACAGGAGAGCTGCTCGATGATGAACTCCCTCAAGTCGTCGCAGACCTCTTGCAGCTGCTCGATGGTCAGCTTTTTAAGGTCATCGGGACTCTCTATATGTTGTAGTTGTTTCACGTTTCTTAATTCGCGCAAGGCGTTACCGATTATTCTCCATTACTCAAGTTGCTTTTTTTCATGTTGTTTAATTGGCCATATCGGAGATGAATTTGATCCGCACGAGCCGTATTTCGGTTTCGGTATAGTCGGGCAGCTCATCCTGGGCTGTATCAAGGTTATCGGTAGTCGCCTCCCGGAAGTAGTCGTACACATCTTCGAGCACGTCTATATCCAGCACCTCGTTTAGGAAGTAGTCGATGTTGATCTTCGTGCCGGAGTAAACGATCGCTTCCACCTCCGAGAGCAGCTCGTCGAAATCGATCCCCCTGGATTCGGCCAGGTCGTCGAGTGCCACCTTGCGGTCTATCGCCTGGACGATGGCCACCTTGAGCTTCGACTTGTTGGCGACCGTCTTCACGCGGAGGTCTTCGGGACGGGTGATCTCGTTCTCTTCCACGTGTCTCTTGATCAGTTCGAGGAACTCCTTGCCGTATCGCTTGGCCTTGCCCGCGCCCACGCCGGGGATGTTTTGCAGCTCCTCCTCGGTGATGGGGTAGGAGGTAGCCATCGCTTCCAGTGAGGCGGGTTGAAAGATGACGTA
>JGI24709J26583_10003845_pt1 | contig 11616 bp, 14 predicted proteins | sample BioPla2DNA1_FD_26583 | JGI IMG/M metagenome (IMG submission 26583) | reverse complement strand
TCACCAGTTACCTGCACCGGCCAAAAGCGTCTGTTACCCGTAACATCACGAAGGAAATGCTTACTATTGGAAGTGCCACAGATAACACATTGGCGTGGGTGGCTTTCAACAACCGTTCCATAAGCCACACGAAACTTATCATCCTGACGAGATGCAAAACTCTTAACAGTCTCTACTTCTACCTTCTTGATACCATTCATTTCACCAATTTCCATAATCCAAAAGCCCTGCAGCTTCTCTGCACCGGTCTTATCTCTCATATCAGAAATGGTAAGTGAATCAGAAAACCAAATACCTCCCAACTTGGCAAAGAACATACTCTTACCAACACCCTGCGGTCCAGATAAAACCAAAACAGTATCAAACTTAATGCCTGGCTCATACACACGNGCNACTGCNGCCACNAAAGTCTTTCTNGTAACAGCTCTNACATANGAAGAATCCTCTGCACCTAANTAGTCGATAAGCAGCGTTTCCAGGCGCTTCTTGCCATCCCACGCTGGTAATCCTTCCAGATATTCTTTAATCGGATGGAAGGAACGCTCTGCTGTAATCGTAAGAAGAGCATTCTTTAACTTGGACGGGCTAAAAATATGGTACACGCGGTCAAGATATGCTGTGAGCGCTGCAAGGTCTGCATCCGACCAGCCATCTTTAAGTGGCTCCCAGGGAATAAGCTCTGTGTTACGAATAGAGATACCGCAGGAATGCTCATTATAAGCAATCTCATGCAAACGCTGGTCATGACGCAAAATTGTAACAAAGTTAGTGAGTGACTCACTGATACCACCATTCTTATCAAGCTCTAACTTTGTCTGCCAGTTTACATCATTTCCATCATCGAAATCATCTGCTGCCTGAAGCTCACGCTCCTGTGCTAACTGCAGCTTTACCTTGTCATCCTTAATTGCAAAGTCCACCATAGCCTTATAAGAAGGCAACTTAGTAGGTGCTGTGTCTAACTTTGCTTTATCATCCAAGGCACCAAACTTATGCACACGCACTACATCAAATGCATTCATGAGCTGGCCGCATGCCGGATCCGTAGCATGATGAGAGTAGGCAAACTTATCATCGTAAATTACGACACCGGCGCTACTATCTGCAGGAATGTAATCGTATCTACCTTCCATAACCGATGGCTTATAAATATCAGGAATAAAGTTGTCAATTGCCTCCTGAATACTATAGGCTCTACAAAAGGCACCAACCATACCTTCCTTTTCCAACGGTTCAGCCTGCTTTGCAATCGTACGCTTCACAATTTCAGACTGGCGTGAGCTCATCGGCCACTCGCTGGTATCGTGCCAATCCTTATAACGAGCCAGCACTGTATCCGGATTTAACATAGGACCGTCCTGAGACTCAAATAAAAACTCTCCATCCGATGATGTGGAAGGCCAATACATAAGTCTGGCTGCTTCATGACAGGTATCGTCTACCATCTCCATACCAATATCCTTTGCTACCATACGAGAAACAGGAGCATATTCTTCTGCAGATACTTCTCTGGAAAGAGGAATAATAAGTCTTACACGAGGTGCATCGGCAGTATGCTTGTGGGTAGAATACATAAGACACTTAAAATCAAACAGCATAGTTACTGCATCCCACACGCCCGGAACTGCGTGGTCAAGGTCCAATGTTAAAAGTGAACGCCCTTCAACATAACCATTTTTACGCTTTCCCTGCTTTAAGGCACCTCCTACAAAACCACCTACGTCCTTTGCATTATCCTGCGCCGGTTTACTCATTTTTCTATACTCAGATACGGTTTCAGTAGTACGAATGGTCTGGGAACACTTCTGTTTGAAATCCTCCCAGGACATTTCTTTATTCTTCCACTTCTTATCCATTCTGCTATTTCCTACGGCTATTCTCATGGCTTGCTTCCTCCTTCGCTAACTTTGCTTTTAATCTGTTAATACCAACAGTGGCACCACCCAGGTCGCCTGCACGAACCTGTCCTACAATCGTTCTATATGTCTGCTGTGGAATTCTGGCTTTAATGGTATTTAATTCTTTGATAACATCATTCATAGTAACTTCCTCCTTAATCCTTCTGATAAAATTCACATTCATAACCTGCTGCATTTAAAATAAGTCCTTCTGCCCAAGTTGGTGTTATCGACATTATTCGACACACCTCCTCAAGACTTGCCTCCATCGGCGCTTCAATTACAGCTTCATCATGCACATGCATTACAATGTTGTATCCGGCCTTTAGCAGTCTTGTCATTGCTTCTGCAAGCAAATCTCGACTCATAGCCTGGATAATGTTTTCTACAAATTTCGGTCCATAAGAACTGATAGAGCCCCACTTCTTACTTGTATCTACGCCCATATAAGAAATCTCATCTCTGTCATATTCATTGCGATAGATGGTAGGCTTCACATATGCAAGTCGTCTTCCAGAAGGTAAATGAATAAATAATATCCCCTTTTCTACGGTAAATCTAAGACACTTATATTCCTGCAGCTGCTTATCTCGTACTGCTTTAACAACACACTTATGAATATCCCACCAGAGTTTTACGATATTGGGATTTGCTTTACGCCAGGAATCCACAATCGGTTTCAATTCATCTTCTTCAATGCCCATTTGAATAGCACCCATACTCTTCATAGCGCCTTCACCGCCGCCATATCCCAAAGCGAGCTCGGCAATTTTACCCTTCTGTCGAAGATGTGCATTCTCACCATGCTTTTCAACTGGTACGCCAAACATCTGTGAAGCGCTGGCACAATAAATATCTCCGTTTTCTTTGAATACCTCCTGACGCCAGCTCTCGCCTGCAAGCCAAGCAATCACACGTGCTTCAATAGCAGAAAAGTCTGCTACGATAAATTTACAACCTTCCTTTGGTACAAACGCTGTACGAATAAGCTGACTTAAGGTATCCGGTATCGAATCATATAAAAGCTCTACCGCTTCAAAACAACCGCCTTTCACTAAATCTCTTGCCACCTTCAAATCAGGAATATGATTTTGCGGTAAGTTCTGCACTTGGATCAAGCGGCCAGCCCAGCGACCAGTTCGATTCGCGCCGTAAAATTGCAGCAGGCCATGCGCTCTACCATCACTACAACGACACACTTCCATCGCCACATATTTTTTTACAGAAGATTTGGAAAGTAACTGACGAAGCTCTAATACTTCTTTTACTTCACCATCAGAAGTCTCAATCACCTCTGCCACCTCAGCTTTTGTCAGTGTCTCCATTTCTACACCCTTCGACAAAATCCACTCTCTCAACTGTATAGGAGAGTTTGGATTATCAAGTCCTGTAAGTGCCTGTGCCCTACCTAAATATCTTGCTCTGGATTCTTCATCACACTTAATTGCCTGTGTTACCAAATCCATATCAAGCTCAATACCTAAATCGTTAATACGCTGGTCTTCTACGTACTGCTCCCACAAAAAATCCGGTACCGGGAACTTATTCACTCTTTCAAATATCTCCATCTCTGTTTCAACGTCTCTCGCGTTGTATGAAATGAACTGCTGCCACTTTTCCAAATCATGATGTGGTAAATTTCTGCTACGTCCTCCGTTAGTCTTGGTCGCTTTACATGGTAGTGAAAAGTAGCGAATAAGATCTTTTCCAGATTCCAGCTTCTGCTTTTCCACACCAAGCACCATACCTACCTGTGCCAAGGAACCTGGTAGTCCTAAATACAAAGAGGCCACCATCGTACAGCGCCAGCTCTCCGGGCTTAAGTATTCACCTAAATATGCACCTAAACAAATACGCTCAAACTGTGCATTGAAGGCATATTTAATTACGTCCGGATTTTTAATAGCTTCTACAATTTCCTCTGGTATCTTCTGCCCCTGTGCCAGATCTATCACTACTACCGGTCCTCCATCTGCTGAATAACCAAAAAGCAGAACTTCAAAGCCAGATGTTTTATCTACATATTTGTAAACACCCGACTTTGTAAGATCTGCTTCACTGTAAGTTTCTATATCAATATTTAATCTTTCCATTTCTTTATCACCTTTCTTATTTTGTAAGTGGTTGACCTGAATCTACCCAGAGGAATTACTCCTCCGGGCATTCAGTTAAATTGTTACATTGGTTTAGCTTAAGAAATCATCATCCGCTGCGCCGAAGTCATCAGCTGCAGATACTCTTCCGCCACCTAAGCTCTCACCGTCTCTGGTCTTCTGGATATTACCCAAACCACACGCGATTCCCTTATTTCCGTTCGTATTAAACGCGTAGAAATTAATGGACACTCTTGCATAACAACCGCTGTAAACTTCTGTCTCATCTGTGATAGGCATTCTGTCTAAGCCCACAATCTGAGGTGCAGTTTTTGAATTACAATTAATAAAAAATGCATCCTGGTAGGCGTCGTCATCCTTTTCAATACCGTCTCTCAAAGGTAACTTAAGTGCTGCCTTATTAGGCTTTTTACCACCAAACTTAGAAATACCGTCTGTGATAGCCTGGTCGATTGCCTTGTTAATGAGCTCAATCGTCTCTGTATCAGTCTTAGGAATAATGATAGAAGCGCTGTACTTCTCATCACTGCCATTGATACTCTTAGGTGCCCACACATTTGCGTAAGAAAGTCTTACTTCATTAGTTACTACTCTGTTTCCATTCATTAATTTAGCCATAATACTATTCCTCCATAAATTCATCATTGACTGTGTTTACTGTTACTTCCGGTCTTTTATCGCTCACCGGAACGAGCGTTAATTTACCTGCTGGTTTGGTTACATAGGAACCTAATATCTCCTGGAAAGCATCCTTACCCATCAGCTTTTCAAATGCCGTAAGGGTAATCAGAGATTTGTTATAAATGTCTGTGTAGCCTGCTTCCTTTGCGGCAGCTTCCACCTTAGCTTCGTCTGAAAACTTTCTTACAGACCTGCCTTCTACCAACTTATAACCATTCCAATGTTTACCGTTCTCAATAGCCTCTGCCTGAGCGTAAGCCATAACATCACTGGCCCACTTGGAAAGTTCATCCGCTTTTTCCATAACCTCCGCTACTTCTTCATCAGAAAGTAACGCCGGTGGCTGAAATTCCATCTTTGCAAGTTCTAAGAAGCTCTCAGCTCTTGCACGACAAGTGTTTCGGGCCTTACAAAATCTGCACCAGGAACCGGATACAAACTCACCTTCACCTTTAGCAGCAAGCTCTGCCTTTGGCTTTAATACTTCCTCCGCCCACTGATAAAGCTCTGCTGCTGAGATAGTCCACGTACTAATACTGGATAATCTCGGCTGAAATATGGTCATCGTTACCTGGTCGATATCATACAGACAGTCAAACAGATTTAATGCCCCCAATGCATAAAGCATCATTTGTGGGTTATGGTCAGCATAAACTGCAACGCCTCTACCATATTTAAAATCCACGACATTTAACTGCTTGTCTGCTACTAATAAGAAATCACCCGTACCAAAGCCTTCTGGAACATAACACGAGAAATCCAAACGCTGCTCAATGAGCGTCACCGGATCCTTGCAGTGTTGTTTTGCCTGACCAACTAAATCTGAAATAAAATCACAATAATCTGATGTTGTCTCTTCCATTTCGTCAGTCCAATAATCACTGGCCGGTCTTCTTCCAGCTCTCATTTTTAATACTTTACGGACTTTCCATTCCGCTAAAGCGTGTGCAGCTGTTCCTTCTGCTGCAAATACACTACCTTCATCCTCCATGCTTTCAGTCAGGCGAGCAGATGGAGTACAATTCATCCATCTGTCCGCTGCCGAAGCACCCAGAATACTATGCACCTCTGGTGTTGCCATATAATCCTCCTATCCGGCCAATCCAAGTGATGCAACGAGCGCAGCATCAACTCTAGCCATGTCCGCTTCTGTTAAATGATCAATAACAGAAAGCACATCTCCTTTTGAAATTGTCGCAAGCTGCTCTGTCTGAACAACGGAAGTCTTCTTCAAACCTGGATACCACTGAAGTACCACGTGCGTTGGCATTTCCAATCTCTTAAGCTGCGATGTTAAATATGCAATAATCAAATTATCTGAAAAGGTATTGCCAGCCTGATTCTGTACTATTACCGCAGGATGATTTCCTGCAGTCACGTGTCCATGCTTACCCTGAATAGGATTTTCTACAAAAATAATGTCGCCTCTTTTAAATTCATCCATCTTGCATCCCTCCTACAGTTCTTTTGCTGCAGCTAATACCGCTGCGTAATCTTCAGCTCTAACTGCTGATAATTTGTTAGCACCAAAAGACTCAAGTAACGCCTTAACCTCTGCAGTTAATCCTGCTTGAGACTTCTCAGCTAAAAGCGCTCTCACCTGTTCAATAGTTACTGTGGTTTCCTCTTTAGGCTCAGTCTTTTTTTCTTCCTTCTTTGCAGGAATGTTTACTGCTTCCTTAGCTGGAATACCTTCTGTCTGTTCTGCAACAGCCACCAACACCTTGGATAAATTAGTAAGCGCCTTAGCTGTATCATTAATAGCGTCAATTATTGTCATAACCCACCAATCCTTTCTGGTCATGGAACTTCAATGTGATACCAAGTTCTTCTGCCTTTGCAATTTCTAACTTCATACCTTCTGTTGGTGTGCCAAATACCCACACCTCAGAACAGAGCTTCATAAGATCTAAGCCCATCTCAATGCCAAGTTCTCTCTCCGCCTTCACGCTATCGTCCATAAAATTAGGAAATATCGTATGAGGTGCAATTGGAATGAACCCCGCATCAAGCGCCTGCTTACAATACTTATAGGCCAGCTCTACATTGCTTTTTTCATTCCCTCTATATGGGGAACATATAAATGCCTTCTTCATAAAAACATCCTTTCAACTTACTTTTGGTTTTGCGAAAGCTGCAAGAATGCTTTCCATCACCTGCATGTCCTCTGGCTGCAGTCCAGATTTCAATCGATTCAGGAGTTCTTCCTGCGCCGGTTTCAAATATCTACGGTTTGAGTACCATCCGTCAGCTACACGAATGCCTCCACCATTTCCTGAAACCGAATAGATTGGATAGGACAGGCTGAGCACTTCAATGTCGCGCTTAATGGTACTGCGACTTACGCCAAACTCTGACATCAGATTTTCAATTTTTTCAAAACGTCTATCAGATAAAATCTCGATGATTTCCTGACGTCTTTCATTCGCTGTTACCATTAGCCTGTCCCTCCTTTCTTTGCTTCGTTGTATATAAGATAAATTTCAAAAGGTTCACCTAATGAACCGTTCGAAAAATTCTTTATAAAAATTCAAAAAACCACTTTGTGCACCGTTTCAGAATTACAAAATCACCTTTATAAAAGGTTTTTTTATAAGTTCTGCAACATAGCGCATCAAAGTGGCTTTCTTGCGAGTAACTATATTTATATTCATTTATGCTACATGGCCGATATGGATTAAGATTTCCTTCTTCGTGCCATCCGGATTTTTACCGGCAGCTACACATTGCTGCCATACTGCTATCTCAACCTGCAACTCAGTTTCCGTCGTCAAAACATGACAGCGCTTATGAGCTGGACAAGTAGCCGCATTGGGACAGATGTATGTAATTTGTTTCTTTTCCATGGCGCTGGCCTCCTTTCTATTTTCTTTATTATAATAAACCTGTTCATGCATAGTCGAATGGTATAGGTCACGATACCTATTCCTTTTTTTCAAAAAATATGATACGATATATTCAAAATCAGAATATGTAATATTCCAAAGAGGAATTTTAAATATGCAGAATTTGAATAACGATATTCTCCTCAAGAATATGAACAAACTCATGACTGAGCGTAACGTAAGTCAAAAACAACTTGAGGCAGACATCCACATTACACAATCCACTATTAGTAAGTACCTAAACGGGAAACAAGCTGTTTCCTTAAACTTCCTATACATCTTTGCGCAGTATTTTAATGTTACTATGGACTCTCTGTGCCAAGAGCAACTGCCAGCATCCACTGTAGATACTGACAATACAGAAAAACAAAATCCTTCTTTCTATCCATCATTTAGCGAGAGAATCATTTCCACCTGTACCGCGCTTGCAGAAATCTTTAAATATGGCTATTTAAAAACAGATACTGTTGAAAAATATGAAGTTGTATATCGTGAGGATGAACAATCTGGACTTTACTATCGTGCTAAGGGTATCCTCGGTACTGAAAATCCTACAAATAAGTACGTTTCTTTATACTTTTCAAACTATTGGGAAGTTGCCACTTCATTTGAAAGCGATGATGAATATCAGGATTACATGACTGAGTTACAGGGCGGCGGTAATTATAATGAACTAAATGGTATTGTAAACCACTTCTTAGGCAAGCTGGCAGACCTTCACTCCATTTATATGAAGGACAGCATTACAACCGAATCCTACCTTCGGTCCATTGATGACAACCTCCAGCAACTTATAAAATCTCAGAAATAAAAAATGAGTCATAAACCAACAAAAAATCAACTTGCTAGTTTATGACTCCCTTTAGTCCTTAGCCGGATACCCTTTTATCCTGCCGATTCTACAGTTTTCGGTGTGTCGATGACCTTCCATGTTCCATCCTTATTTTTTCGAACCTCCGCATCATGCTCCGGTCCTTTCGCAAAAATTCTACGAATAGCTAGTATCGCTTTATATTCTGTCTCAGTAATAGTTCTATCCATTAGTTACCTCCTGTACCATATAATTGACTCAAAGTTTTTCTTCATTTCTTTGAACATCTCGTCGCAAACAAAACCTCTGCCTCCCTAAAACTGATCTAGCCAATCAAAGAAATCTTCTTCATTAATAGTTCCTTCTTCAAGAGCTTTCCGCTTGATTTTCACTTCTTCAGTAAGTTTATCAAACATTTTCTGCTTGTCTTCATCCTCCGGATGACGATTCATATGCATAACATATCGCATATAAACTTTTCGATATGATTTGGTTACAGCGTCATTCTTCTCTTTGTCAGCTCTAGCAATTTGTGCGCCTACATTTCTACAGGTCTTTCCAGGTTTTTGAGGCGACTCATAATTACAATACACAGCATCTACCCTTGTGTCCGGAACAAAATAATGCCCGCAGTTTTGACATTTAACTATCTGTGTCTCATGGTCTATTGCATGAGCAATCTCAAATATAAGCAATGAAACAGAAGATTTGAAAGTATACAACGAATGAAACTTACCTTCAAAAAATACAATCTTGTAATCAATGTGTTGGAACATTGCTAGTTCACCGAATAATTCCCATGGGAACTCCGCCGCTTCACCGTCCGTTGCTGCTGCAATAAACCTGTCAAACAAATGTCTAAATGTCGCATAGCTCATTGCAAAACTATAATAAGAGAATAATAAAATCTGACCTACTGTTCTTCCATTAAAATCATCAAAACCTGTACCTTCTAAGATGAATGAAATTATTTTATCATCCTTCTTATATATTTCTTCATTTGAAAGATGTTCTTGAAGTTCCTCATCAGAACAATTAGCAAACTTTACCGCTTCTTCCATAAGTTCAGCATTTATCATTTCAGCAGTTACCAATGGGTATTTCTCATGCACTTCTTCATACAGCCAAAAAATTGCCTTTACAAGATTTGAATCATTCTTATCCTCGTTAAAATGAGGTGCTTTAACTATAATTTCTTTTAATGAATCAGGTGCAAATCTTGCATATTCACAGATTAACGCACCAGGTTCATATGCTTTACGCTCAGCATCAAAGATAACAAAATTTCTGTCTCCGTCATATATGACCTCTAAACCTTCTGTAATCGTATCTCGCATATCTGCCTCCTTTACTTCAATTGGTTATCATTCGCTTTTTGCTTTTATCTCTTGTTAACTATAATATACTACTTCCCGTACATTCTGTCAACAATTATTTTTGCAGTTTATCCATTGTTAACATTTTGTTTTTATCAAATGATAACAAAAAAGACCAGATAGTATCTTCATCAGATCACTATCTGGCCTCAAGCACTAGTTTAACAATTTTATTATTACACCCACCTTACACCCAGTAATTCCGGATAACCCTCACGTCTCACGTCCGTCCGAGTTGCAGGTGTTAAGCATTTCAATACAAGTTTTCATTGTGTCCGTTGCTTTCGTTGCGGGACTTAACCCAGTACATTTCAAAAAAATATTTCATCCCTATTTTACAACGCTCACTGGTGTATCGTATTTTTCAAAATGTGTTTCAAAATTTCTTCAATAATTTTTTATTGCTGCCTCCCGTAGAAACATATTCGAAAAACTTGATCAACATCTTTAATTTTAGCCATTAGGTTTACACCTCCTTAATTTCTATCCAGTCACCTCTTTAAATATCCATGCAGGGGAGGTGCCACATAATGCTCATGGCACCTTTGCGCGGACGGAAGCACGAGATGCACTGGAACCACTATGGTTTATTATTCGTATTTGTATTCTTCATTTAGCACTGATTCAACATCAGCTAATATAATCATAGTATTCAGCTCTGTATATAAATCCTTCTGCTTTACCATCAGTGTTCTTCTGACTTCAATATCATTTTCATACAGTAACTGTTCTTCTATTTGTTCCAGCTGCGTCGCTTTTTCCTGATACTTTGCAGTCTCCATGGTTGTAAGCTCTACTTCACACAGCTTATCAAACACCACTTCGAGCAACTTTGCATTAATCATTCTTATTGCTAGCAGCTCCTTTAAATATGTATTGTTAATAGTTCCATATTCAATTGTTATTCAGTTGTCATTCAGACAAAGATACCTCTATCTTGTCCGGGCCGAAGAAGGCCTCCTTCTCAATGCGCATCTGCTCACTGTCAAGCAGCACAACTGAAACTTTTGCTAAAACCTGTTCTGGATTGATTAACTTTATCAACTGGTCGTATGCATCCTCATTTTGAAATATCATCGTATATTGTTCGTCTCTTGAAGACGGGAATGAGAGCAACCTACCAAGATTATGAAAGACAGCGTTTACGCTTCTATTGTCAACAGAAACTAGGTCTTCTTGATTCAAAACAAAGTTCCATTTTGTCTTTTTGCGACCATTTACAACCATGAACGCGAAGTCAACATCCATGTTGTCGCCCACTGGGAGCAGTTGATATCTATACTGGCTCTCCATGAGCTTCTTTGCAATAGTGCCAAGAGCTTTTGTGTCATTCTGTTTTGAAACTACTTTTTCAAATCGTTGTGCACTTTCAATTTCTGCTTTATCTTCTATCCCTGCTGCTTTATAAAACTCTTCACAGGTCATACCGATTTCCTTAACATAGGCATCGCTAAGCATACGCATAATCATCTTTTTAGTCGGTCTCATACCGTTCTTAATACGACAAACATGCGCTGGAGAAATACCACACGACTTGGCAAATTCTGAGAGGCTCCTTGGTCCGCATGCTTTTGTAATGAGTTCATACAATAACTCTTTTTGAGCGTCCGACTGAAGCTTATTCTCGATAGTAGTTTCCACCATCACGCCTCCTTTCATATTCTTGAGAAGATGCTAAAACCTCCTCTGATAAATATAATATATCACCGGCACTGTAAAATGTCAATCCAAATCCATTACATTTCATTACATTTTTTATTCTGTAATAATTGTAACGCAAAAACTCCAAGTCAAATGCCTGGAGTTATCACTTTTAATACATATCCTGTTATGTGTATCAATTATCTTTCT
>JGI24709J26583_10003843_pt1 | contig 11617 bp, 9 predicted proteins | sample BioPla2DNA1_FD_26583 | JGI IMG/M metagenome (IMG submission 26583) | reverse complement strand
CAGGCTAAGGTCGAAGCCCGGCAAGTCCTTGACCCGAAAAACGCCTCTATTATCACTGACATACTAAGGCAGGTCGTCAGCCGGTGGGGAACTGCGGAAGACGTATCAACGAGGCTTGCACGGCCTGTTGCAGCGAAAACAGGATCAACTCAGAACTACACTGACGCATGGTTCATCGGATATACCCCTGACCTGGTATGTTCAGTATACATCGGGAATGACGATCCCGGTGTTCCCATAGGAAAGTCAGGAGGAGAAGCTGCAGGTCCGATTTTCGCGGATTTCATAGAAGAGGCACTTCGGGATAGGCCTGCCCTATCTTTTCAGACACCACGCGGCATAGAGCGGGCTGAGATATGTCATGAAACCGGATACCTGGCCTCACCGGGCTGCCCAAACACGCGGTGGGAGCTGTTCAAAAGCGGTACCCGTCCGATTCACGAATGCCCTTGGCACGGCAGCACGTTTCCTATCTTTTCCCATTCCGATCCTTTGTCTTTATTCTCCTCGCAGGTAAAGGATTCAGCACTTGAATCCCATTCTGAGAGGCCTTTACCCTAAGTAAAGCTGGCGTTCAAGGCGCCTGCTGTAATTGCTCCAGTTACCTTCGATATCACAGCTTTCTGCTACCACTTCAACGAATTGAGCCATTTCTCCGTCCATATTGTCAGCGAGATGAAGAGCGATTGCTTCAAGAGTCTTAGGACGTTTAGGAGAACCCCACTCCAGCTTCCCGTGGTGACTGAGGATCATATGACGCAACTTCAAAGCCAGACTCCGAGGAAAACCAGGGATTCTGTCCATAGCGTCTGCAAGCATACGCTCCCCTATGATAAGGTGGCCAATGAGTTTTCCTTCATCACTTAGGTCAAAAGGCCCGTCATATGTATATTCAACTACTTTGCCTATGTCATGAAATATTGCCCCTGTGACAAGGAGTTCACCGTCAATCGCAGGGTAAAGCCGGGCTATGGCCTCGCACAAAGACACTACATTGACAGTGTGCTCGATCAATCCTCCAATGTAGGCATGATGGATCGCCTTTGCCGCCGGGGCTTTGGTATATGCCGCCGCAAATTCCGGGCCTTCCAGGAAATCTAAGACCAGGCGTTTAAGATACGTATTGGTAAACGCCGTGACCTTGTCTTTCAGCTGTTGAAGGAGGTCATCCACGTCCTTCGTGGTACAAGGCAGGAACAGGGACATGTCATACTCACTGCGATCGCATTTATGCAATGTCTCCACAGTGATCTGAGGCGTGCCTCTGTACTCTGTTACATAGCCTTCAACACGTACCACATCTCCGTCTTCAAATGAGTGATAAACCTTCTCTCCGTTGTCCCACACAACAGCCTTAATCTCCCCTGTCCGGTCAAACAGCATGAACGTCAGGTACTGGCCGGGCTTCGAGGCAAAACTCAACAACTGCCTGTATTTAGCCATAAAAGTGCTCCTGACAGGCTGTCCCACCTCAAGATCGATCACCCGCAGGCCAACACATTCTCCGCCTCTATTTGACATGAAACCTCCAACTCCTAACGTGCAAAAGATGTCAGGATCGCCTGTCCCATACAATGTTTTCCTTTTATTCTCATTCTATGTTGGAGGAGGGAATCCTTTCTCAACGTTAACGGCCTAAGACAAATCGATATATGGCTTCCGCTACCCCGGCGCCGTTTTCTCCGTCAGCAATGTAATCTGCAGCTGCTTTTACTGAATCTCGTGCATTACCCACAGCCACACCTATGCCTGCATATGACAGCATGCTTATATCATTATCACTGTCACCGATGGCCATAACCTCATCTCTTGAAATACCCAGCTGTCCGGCTAAGAGCTCAAGAGCAGAACCCTTCGTTGCATCTCTTTCTGTAAACTCAATGTATTCAGGCAAAGACCTCACTATATGCGCCTTGCGTCCGAATCTTCGTTCCAGTTCAGGCAAGAGGCTATCAACGATTTCCGGTTCTGCCAGCATCAACAGTTTCGTCGGAGGCCTATCCATGAACTTTGACAGATTCCCTACAGGGTTGGCTACCACCTTGACATGATTCATGTAGCGGCGGGCATGTTCATTCAGGCTCTCAACATAGAGCTCATCATCGATATAGACATTGATATGGAATCCCAGGCTCTCAAGGTGGGCCAGTATCTCCTTTGCATCCTCCAAAGGTATCGGCCTGTGCGAGTAAATCCTTTGGGTTTTTGCGCTCTTCACTAAAGCGCCGTCGTACGATATAAGCGGAACATCAAGACCCAGCTCTTCTGCGAAAGGCACTACTGACCGGTGCATCCGTCCGCTAGCCAATGTGATTTGGCACCCTGCATCTACCGCAGCGTTTATAGCCTGCTTCGTTGTACCGCTTATCTTCATATCACTGCCAATCAATGTGTAGTCGACATCGATAGCGACGAGTCTGATTCTTCCTATTCTTGAATATGTCACCGATCTTGCACCACCCAGCTTATGATGCTACTTCCAATTGAGAGGAGTATTGATGCCAGGACAGCTGACCAGAAACCGGATATGTAAAAGCCATGCACCATCCTGGAGACTATCCATAGCATAAAACCATTTATGACAAACGTAAAGAGGCCTAAGGTGAGCAATTGTATCGGGAGAGCCAAGATGACCAAAACAGGCCTTATCAATGCATTGACAATCCCCAACAAGAAAGCTGCTATGAGCGCAGGAATGAGTCCGGTTATTCGAACTGCCGGCCCCATAATGTAGGGAATCACAAAAAGTACAATAGCGTTTGCCAGCCACCTAATGACGAATGTCCGCCTTCTCAACAACAACACCTCCCCGCAAGAAAAACGCCTGCTTATATCAATGAAGTCTTGACAAGATTCATAACAAGGACGCCCTTTTTAAGGGCGTCTTGCTGAACTTCACACTACTCCGAGTCTACCCTAGACAAGACGCACGGTCACGTGGACACCTTCGGACTCGCTAGATACCTCCACCAATGTGAATCTTCCATAGGATCGCAGTTCCTTTATTAACTCGGAACATGCCTTAAGCATTGATCTGATATCCAGGTCTCCTTCCAAACCGAGAACAGATTTGTCCTGCGATACACTGCACCTGATTGTTGTACACTGAATTCTCTTGCTCAATCGCGGACACACTCGACTCATAATGCCCATAACAACGTCTACTGACTCCAGAAGATCGTCCAAAACAAACAGAGGCAGCACAATGGGAACAGGAAACCGAGTACCGGGTAGCTTCAGAGTTACTACAAGGAAGAATGAAGGAATTCTCAAAGACATCTTCCTACTCGACGTAGATCTCGACTTTTGCATTTTTGCTGTCTATGTCAACTATCTTCCCGGTATTCAGTTCCGTAATCTGGGCCAGGAGCTCATTGAGATCTATATTCTCATCTTCCAGCTGCTTGGTTACGTCCTTGGGAATGAACTTCATTGCCACTTTGGCCAGGGCAAGCGGTATATTAACGTTGACCCGGGTGTTGTCTTCAGTATCAAAGACCCTTACTCGTAGCATCTTTCCGGGGCTGCCGCCTGATTGCCATGAGGTTCCCGAACCTTCGTCAGCGGAGCTGTCCAAAGCCTCTAAGAGTTTCAGGCCTTCATCTACAGTAACCTTACCGTCCCGCACAAGCCCGAGGATCCGCTTCTTCTCTTCAGACATCAAGGTCCCTCCTATCAAGTATCTTTTGGACTTAGCCACTTGTCAAATGACCACAACTAACTGTTCGCATTCTCCCGGCTACCGATAATCCGTATTTTGCCGTTTGAGGTCCTCGCCTTAATGGTCAATCTGTCACTCTTCTCAGAGAACCCTGACGTCTCAGTAACTACCTCTCCTCTTACATATCCTTTGTCTGTTACTTGATAGGCTACATTCGGAAGATCGATGACGATACGCCCTAAGCCCGTTTTGGCGTCTATATGATAGCCTACCTGATCAGCATCTGCAACCTGTACCTCTATTGAGCCGTTGGAAGTTGCGAGTTCGTACAGGGAATCTCCTTCTATCTTCTTGGGAACGATTCTTATCGGCCCATTTGAAGTCCTGGCACTTAGCCGTTTAGTGACTCCGGTCAAAACAATCCTGCCATTTGAAGTCTCCAGCTCACTTATGACTGCATAGGTATTGTCCAGTTCGATTCTGCCGTTTGAAGTCTCTACCTTAACCATCCTGCACTCAAGTTCGCCTACACTGACGTGTCCGTTTTGCGTTTCAAGATCCATGTCGTACACAAACCTTCTGGGCAGCTTTACGTTTAACGACGCACCTCTCACCGCTGCTCTTGAGTCATGTAGTTTCACTTTAAGGGAATCATCAGCTACATCGTATTCAAAAACGTCATCCAGCATTGTACTGTCTGCCTCGGAAGGAGTCTCTCTCTCCCTTCCGAGTACAGCGTCTGCGGTTACAGTCACACGAAAACCCGGTTCATCCCATGGTTCCACATTAATACGTCCGTTCCAAGTAGAAAGCTTCACATCGATCTTCTTGCCGTCTTCCCCCTGAAAGCTCCCATCAACGACCTTCTCCACATTCGTACTGAGTGACAACACCCAGTCACTTGATCCATTGGTCCGCTTCCTACTCATGACCTCACGCTGAATGCGCCCCATAAACTGGTCTGTGCTTTTTACTGCGCCCTCCAGCGTGTCCCGGATTCGCTCAACCAATCTCTCGAGGGCAGCCCGGTCCACGACATCAGCAAGGCCTGAAAGCTTATCTGCCACACCTTTTACTCCTTCTCCACCGGGCTTTTCAGCTGATTCGTGATGGTGGCATTCTCCGGCATTCTTAGCATCGTCTTTGAAAGACGGCAAAGGTTCTTCCAAATCATACAGTCCCACAGTCTCAACAACTGCTTCTATTAACAACGCAGCCTGATCTGAAGTAATCTTGCCTTCTTCAAGCATTCCTAAAATCATCATGATTTCTTCCCGCACAATACGTCCTCCCTTCAGTCTCTGCCTGACTTCCATCTGCAGCTTGTGGTTTGCTCTCGTCGTTCCGGTACCTTATTAGAAAAGGCAGAATCAATGGTTGCTTGACCGCCAAACTCACTTCTGCTTTAAAAGCTTTACCGCATCATCAGCTGAAAGCTCGCCTTTAGACAGGGAATCCAAGATCTCTTTACGCCTGGCTGCAACTTCAGCTTCAGTTTCCCTATCGCTCTCTACAGGATAACCCAGCGCCTGGATTACAGCGTCAAGGCGCCCTCGGACTGTTGGGTAAGATATGCCCAGCTCCCTCTCGACCTCTTTTATGTTTCCGCGACATCTGATAAACGTTGCTACAAAATCCCTTTGTTCGTCAGACATCTGACAGAACTTGCACGTTTCAAAGCGCCCACTGATAGACGTGTCGCACCTTGGGCAAGAAAGCTCTGTAACGTCCAGAGATCCGCTGCATACAGGACATCTACCGAGAGCTCTGCGTTTCACACTACCACTCCTTAATATTTTTAAGTCTTATATTAACATCCTTAATGACTTTATTGATATTATAAAACCGGCGATAGAATAGTGTCAACAGGTTTCAGCAAGATTTCATATCAGAGGTTGTCGTTGCTCTGATATAGTCGAGTGGGGATTACCCGAAGACAGGGCCTGTTTTCAGTCATCAAGCCGGTGTTCGCTGGTAGGATCTCCATTACTGAGGCACATTAGCATGCTTATGATGTGGATGACAGATTATTGGAAGGCATAGCATTAGATGGGTTGTCATTGGCATGGTCCGTCAGGGCTTTCTTAAGCTTTTCCGCGAGTTTATAGTTCATTCCGGGCACTTTTGCGATCTCATCAACAGAGGCAGCACGAACACCTTTCAAAGAGCCGAACGCGGTAAGAAGGGCCTTAAGACGTTTCTTACCGATACCGGGGATCTCTTCAAGCTCTGACAACATAGACCTTTTCGTCCTCAGCTGCCTGTGATATGAAACAGCAAATCTATGTGCTTCATCACGGATCCGCCTAAGAAGGAGGAGGGCCTTTGAGTCCTCCGGCAAAGCAATGGGTTCATCTCGGCCATCAACAAAAATCAATTCATGGGATTCAGCAAGGCTGATAGTGGGGATGTCTTCAGCACCTACCTGGGCTAGTGCTCTAAGTCCGGCATTGAGCTGGCCTCTGCCCCCGTCAATAATGATAAGATCCGGCACCTGGTTCCGGGTTCCGCCTTGCTCCACAATCCTCCTGTAGCGCCTGGAGATTATCTCATGCATCATCCCGTAATCATCTTGACCGTCCACTGTCTTGATCTTAAAGCGCCGGTATGCGGATTTCACAGGCCTCCCTGATTCGAACACTACCATCCCGCCTACAGCGTGGGAACCCTGGATAGTTGATATGTCAAATGCCTCAATTCTCCTGGGAAGCCGGGGCAGCTCCAGAACCTCCTTAAGCTCAAGCAATGCAGCGTCTTTCACCATCGCGTCTTGCATGGCTTTCAGTTTTTCCTCTTCCAAGCTGAGTCGGGCGTTGTCTGTTGCCATGCTTACAAGCTGCTTTTTGTCTCCTCTTTTAGGAACACGAATACTTACCTTTCTGCCTTTCTTCTCCCGCAGCCACATACTGATGGCTTCCTCATCATGAGGCTTCATGGGAAGCAAAACCTCGTCAGGGATAAAACTTGCCTCAGAATAGTACTGCTTAATGAAAGCTGTTAGAATCTCAGAGTCAGATACTTCTGCCGTATCACTGATGAAAAAGCGTTCCCTCCCCATCAGTTTCCCGGAGCGCACGAAAAACACCAGGGCACATGCGTCTCCCTCGTCGCGAAAGTAGCCTATAACATCAATATCACTGCTTGATGCAAGGACTACCTTTTGCCGTTCAGCCACACGCTCTATGGCTCTCACGGCATCCCTGATAGATGCCGCCCTTTCAAAATCCAATGCGTCTGATGCTGCTTGCATCTCTTCTTTTAGAGAACGTACCACCTCATCTTGATGGCCTTCGAGAAAGAGAATGATCCGGTTAACCAGCTGCATGTACGCTTCCTTCGATATCCTGCCTGAACAGGGCGAAAGACATTGCTTTATGTGATAGTTGAGACACGGACGCATTTTGCGCGGCTTGGTCTCAGATATCTCCCTCGAACAGCTGCGAATGGCAAACAGACGCCTCAAGAACCGAAGGGTCTCACGCATTGCACCTACATCTGTGTACGGCCCGAAGTACCTGCTGCCGTCCGGTTCTACTCTCCTCGTCACGATCACCCTGGGAAAGTCCTCTGCAAGGGTGATCTTGATAAAAGGGTAGGTTTTGTCGTCTCTCAATCGCACATTAAACCCGGGACGGTGCTTCTTTATAAGGTTGTTCTCAAGGATTAACGCCTCAACCTCAGAGTCCGTCACAATATACTCGAAATCGGCAATACGGTCTATTAGCACCTGAATCCTCTTGGATAATCCTGCAGACGACTGAAAATAGGAACGAACCCTGTTTCTCAGGGATGAAGCTTTTCCTACATAGATCACCCGACCTGATGAGTCTTTCATTACATAGACTCCGGGCCGGTCAGGTAGTCCTTTTACTCTTTCTATGAGATTCGCCTTTAGGTCAGAGCCCATTAATACAGCACCTTTCTGAGAAACTGTCCTGTGTAGGAAGCATCTACCTGTGCTACTTCCTCAGGNGTTCCGCATGCGACAATCCTTCCGCCCCTTTCACCGCCTTCAGGCCCTAAGTCAATGATGTAATCGGCAGTCTTTATAACGTCCAGGTTGTGCTCAATGACAAGGACGGTATCGCCATCATCTACCAGGCGTCCGAGAACATCCAGCAGCTTGTGAATGTCTGCAAAATGCAGCCCGGTGGTAGGCTCGTCCAGGATATACAGGGTCCTCCCGTTGCTGCGCCTGCTAAGCTCTGTGGCAAGCTTCACCCTTTGTGCTTCCCCACCTGACAATGTTGTAGCAGGTTGTCCCAGTTTGATATATCCAAGCCCAACATCATAAAGGGTTTCCAGCTTCCGCCTTATTCGAGGGATATTCCGGAAAAACTCAAGGGCTTCATCTACCCTCATGTCCAGGACATCAGCTATAGTTTTCCCTTTGTACTTGACCTCCAATGTTTCTCTGTTGTAGCGTTTCCCCCTGCATACCTCGCAAGGAACGTAAACGTCAGGGAGGAAGTGCATTTCAATCTTTATGATTCCGTCACCGCGGCATGCTTCGCACCTGCCGCCTTTCACATTGAAGCTGAATCTGCCCGGACGGTACCCTCTGGCTCTGGCCTCCGGGGTAAGGGCAAAGGTTTGCCTGATAAAGTCAAAAGTGCCTGTGTATGTCGCCGGGTTCGACCTTGGAGTCCGGCCAATCGGAGATTGGTCAACATTGATAACACGGTCCAGATGCTCGATGCCAACCAAGCCATCATGGGCTCCGGGTTTGTCTCCTGCCCTGTTCAACTCATGCGCCAGCCTCTTGTAAAGGATCTCATTTATCAATGTGCTCTTGCCTGAACCTGAAACACCGGTTACACAAACGAACAGGCCAAGGGGGATCTCCACATCGATTCCTTTTAAATTATGCTCCCTTGCCCCTCTTATCAAGAGAGACTTTCCGTTACCGGTGCGACGCTGAACCGGAACAGGGATCTTTTCTTTTCCTGATAGGTAGCGCCCGGTGACAGAATCTTTACAGGACATTATCTCTTCAACAGTTCCGGATGCAACTACATAGCCGCCTTCAGCACCTGCTCCCGGACCTACATCGATTATGTGATCAGCGGATCTTATCGTCTCTTCGTCATGTTCAACAACAATGACTGTATTTCCTAAGTCACGAAGGCTTTTCAACGTGCTTATCAAGCGGTTGTTATCTCGCTGGTGAAGCCCGATACTGGGTTCATCAAGTATATACAAAACCCCGACAAGGCTTGACCCAATCTGTGTCGCCAGCCTGATTCTTTGTGCTTCTCCCCCTGCCAGAGTACCGGCGGATCTATCAAGGGTAAGATAATCCAATCCGACGTTGACGAGGAACCCTAAACGCTCGCGGATTTCCTTCAAAATCTGCGCTGCAATAGCGCGCTCTCGCTCTGTTAATTGCAGGTTGTCGAAGAAGTCGCGTGCATCCTTACATGATAACGCGGTAATCTCCATTATTGACTTGCCGCCTACGGTCACAGCGAGGCTCTCCGGCCTAAGCCTGGCACCTTTACAGGAAGGGCAAGTCCTCGTTGTTATGAAGTCTTCTATTTCATCCCGTACTCCTTGCGTTCTGACCTCATTGTACTTCCGCTCAAGGTAAGGGATTAATCCATCGTAGCCTGCTTCGCGCAAAACCCAATCACCGGCAAAGTTGTGGTACCCGAACTTAAACCTTTCATTTCCCACGCCGTAAAGCAAGATGTCAAGGTGTTCCGGAGGCAGGCTTCTAACAGGCACATTTATGTCTATTCCAAAGCGTTCGCACACCTTCACAACTCTGTTTGCAAAGAAATCACTGCGCGTCCCGTCAAAAGATCTACGCCATGGTATCAGCGCACCTTCCATAATGCTTTTATCCAAATCCAAAACAAGTTCAGGATCGATCTCTTCTTTGCTTCCCAATCCGGCGCACTCGGGGCATGCTCCATAGGGGCTGTTAAACGAAAACATCCTTGGAGTCAGCTCTTCAAAACTGATTCCGCACTCAGGACACGCGAACCTCTCGCTGAAGACAAGGTCCTCCTTGTCCACCACATTGATGACGACAATCCCGGAACTGTGACGCATAGCCAACTCTATCGAGTCAGCCAGGCGCTGCTCTATCCCGTCGCGGATTGCCAGCCTATCAACGACGATTTCGACAGTATGCATTTTATACCGATCCAGCTGGATATCTTCGTCAACACGAAAGACTTCTCCGTTTACTCTGACCCTGGTGAACCCTTCTTTTCTGATATCATCAAGGACCTTCTTGTGTTCACCTTTCTTGCCCCGTATTACAGGCGCCAGCACCTGTACCCTGGTGCCTTTCTCAAGTGACATCACCTGGTCCACAATCTGCTGGACAGTCTGCTGAGTAATAGGTAGCCCGCATTTCGGACAATGGGGTTTGCCTATCCTTGCAAACAAAAGCCTTAAATAGTCGTATATCTCAGTTACCGTGCCTACGGTAGATCTGGGGTTTTTACTGCCGCTCTTCTGATCAATGGCAATAGCGGGCGATAGGCCTTCGATGTAATCTACATCCGGTTTATCCATCTGGCCCAGGAACTGTCTGGCGTAAGCAGAGAGGGATTCAACGTAACGCCTTTGCCCTTCCGCATAAATTGTGTCAAATGCCAAAGAGGACTTTCCGGAACCGCTTATTCCGGTAATAACAACAAGCTTGTCCCTGGGTATTTTGACGTCTATGTTTTTCAGGTTGTGTTGTCTGGCTCCTTTTATTACTATGAAGTCTTTACTCACTGTCTCTCCTCCGAAAATCTCTTCACTTAGCAAACCGCTTGCGGAGGGCTCTTATCCTGTCGCGGAGTTCTGCAGCGCGCTCAAACTCCAAAGCCCGAGCTGCTTTATACATCTCATCTTCCAAAGTCCGTATCAGCTTTGCAGTCTCTTTGTGGGATAACGGAGTCTCCTCCAATCCGTAGACCGGCTCATCTTCAGCGGTTTTCAGCATCTCTGTTATGTCATGAATCGCCTTTTTCACTGATTGAGGCGTAATGCCGTGTCGTTTATTATAATCCGTCTGAATGGCGCGACGCCGGTTAGTCTCATCAATAGCCCTTTGCATAGACTGGGTGATGCTGTCACCGTACATTATCACCTTGCCGTTAACATTTCGAGCAGCACGGCCGATAGTCTGGATAAGGGATGTCTCTGAACGCAAGAAACCTTCCTTGTCCGCATCAAGAATAGCTACAAGAGACACCTCCGGGAGGTCCAAGCCTTCTCTGAGAAGGTTGATTCCTACTAATACATCGAATTCTCCCAGCCTCAAGTCTCTGAGAATCTCCACCCTGTCAAGGGTCTCTATCTCAGAATGCAGGTACCTGGCCCGAACCCCTGCTTCCACCAGGTAATTAGTGAGGTCTTCCGCCATTTTCTTGGTGAGTGTAGTCACCAGGACCCTCTCATCGGCTTTCACCCGATCATTGATTTCAGCCAAAAGGTCGTCAATCTGGTTTTTTGTAGGACGGACTTCTACTTCAGGGTCTACAAGCCCGGTAGGCCTGATTATCTGTTCAACCACTTGCTGACTTACAGACAGCTCATATCGCCCTGGAGTAGCTGAAGCAAAGATCATCTGGTTTACACGGTGGATAAACTCGTTGAATGTCAGAGGCCTGTTATCGAAAGCCGAAGGCAATCTGAACCCGTATTCAACAAGGCTTTCCTTTCGAGACCTGTCCCCAGCATGCATAGCATGTAACTGGGGAATCGTCACATGAGATTCGTCAATGATTATCAAGAAGTCAGGCGGAAAATAATCCAGAAGCGTAGCAGGAGGTTCACCGGGTTGCCGTCCTGTCAAGTGGCGCGCATAGTTTTCAATCCCCTGACAGTACCCGACTTCCCGAAGCATCTCCAGGTCATACCTGGTCCTTTGCTCAAGACGCTGAGCTTCCAACAACTTTCCCCTGCCACGCAGAAAGGCCAGCCTCTCTTCGAGTTCCTCCTCTATACCGG
>JGI24709J26583_10003842_pt1 | contig 11617 bp, 7 predicted proteins | sample BioPla2DNA1_FD_26583 | JGI IMG/M metagenome (IMG submission 26583) | reverse complement strand
CTACAAAAAAATAAGGGTTCATCAGCTTTTTTTGTTTAAATAATCCATATAATATTGAATATAAAGATGACAGCAAATATAATTGTTAATATTGCACATGTTAAACGATAAATCAATGCATAAAAATAATGAAAAAACACTAAAAAATATGAAAATAATGTATTTATAAACGCATATTAGTATTATAAGATACTATAAATAAAATTTATTATAAATTTAATATAAAATATTTTAAATTAAGGCTTGCAAAAATTTAAAACTTGATATAAAATGGTGGTAACAAGTTAAACGATTAACATAATATTATGTTAAAAAAATATATGAAAAGGAATATGGAGACACTATGGACAAATTAGCTTTAATTCCACTAAACAATATTGCTATAACGGATGCTTTCTGGAATAAATATGTTGAGCTTGTAAAAGACAGTATCATTCCTTATCAATGGGACATTCTTAATGACAAACATGAAGGCGTTAGGATGAGTCATTGTATTAATAACTTCAAAATTGCAGCAGGAAGAATAAGCGGTGAATTCAATGGAGTCATATTTGTTGATTCTGATTTGATGAAATGGATTGAAGCAGTAGCATTTTCTCTAACCACTCACCCTGACAAAGAGCTTGAGAAGACGGTTGATGATGTAATAGATTTAATCGGTGAAGCTCAATTGGATGATGGATATCTGAACACATATTATATAATAAACGGTCTGGAAAAGAGATTTTCGAATCTGAGAGACGGACATGAGCTGTATTGTGCAGGACACCTGATGGAAGCGGCAGTGGCATATTATAAGGCAACAGGCAAAGACAAGCTTCTGCATATAGCTCAGCGGTTTGCTGACTTAATCTGTGATGAATTCTCGGAGGAAAAAAACAGTAAGGGATATCCGGGACATCAGGAAGTTGAGATAGGTTTAATTAAGCTTTATGAAGTAACAGGGCAGACACGTTATCTGAAGCAAGCCAAGCTTTTTATAGATAGAAGAGGAGAAGAGCCTAATTATTTTGCCGAAGAGATGAAGGGTCAAAGATTTAAACAGCTATTTGATGAGTTTAGCGATTATGACCCAATATATTCTCAAGCACATCTGCCGGTACGTAAGCAAACAACAGCAGAAGGGCATGCAGTAAGAGCAGTATATATGTATTGTGCTATGGCAGATATCGCTGCAATGTATGATGATGCGGAACTGCTTAATGCATGTGAGAGATTATGGAACAATATTGCTTATCAGAGAATGTATATCACAGGCAGTATCGGAAGCTCAGGAATCTTAGAACGTTTTACAACAGACTATGATTTACCTAACAACTGCAATTACTCAGAAACATGTGCATCTATAGGATTGGCTCTGTTCAGCAGAAGAATGGCTCAGATTACAGGTGAAAGCAAGTATTATGATGTTGTTGAAAGAGCATTATACAATACAGTGCTGGCCGGTATAGCAATGGACGGGAAAAGCTTCTTTTATGTAAATCCGCTTGAGGTTTGGCCTGACAATTGTATTCCGAGAACATCTAAGGAACATGTAAAACCGGTACGTCAGAAATGGTTTGGAGTAGCATGCTGTCCTCCTAATATCGCCCGTACCCTTGCATCACTAGGCGAGTACATATACATGAACAAGGGAAATAATATATGGGTCAATCTGTTCATATCCAACAAGACCCATATAGATGTTAACGGTCAAAGGGTAAACATAGATGTGCAGACGAACTTCCCTTATGACGGCTATATCCGCATAGCTCTTGATTGTGAGAAAGCATTGGCGGGGAAATTATATATTCGTATACCGGATTATGTTAAGAAATACAAATTACATATCGACGGCAAGATATTGGATGACATTAATGTGGAAAAAGGTTACTGCATACTTGAATTAGATTTTGCCAATAAAGTTATTGAACTTGAATATGATCTGCAGCCGTGCTTCGTAAGGGCAAATCCCAATGTAAGGGAAGACATAGGAAAGGTTGCAGTTATGAAGGGACCGCTTGTTTATTGTATGGAGGAAGTCGATAATGAACCAAATCTGCCTGCATATTTTGTTAATTCGTCTTTACCGCTGTATGAATATTATGATGCAAATCTGTTGGGCGGCACTACAGTGATTAAGTGTGACGGTAAGAAGGTTAAACAGGATAAATGGAATGAAGATACACTGTATTCTGAAAAGAATATCGAATATGAAGATAAAACCCTGACTCTGATTCCTTATCCGTATTGGGGTAACAGAAAACACGGTGAAATGTTGGTATGGATTAAGGAATATATGTAATAGCTCTGAACATGAAACATGAGATCATACTGCATCTGTTTATACGCAACGGCTGTTGCTGTGTAAATATATAAATAAATAAAAGGAGAGGGAAAATTATGAAGGCAATGAAAAAAGTACTTGTTTTACTGCTGGTTGCTGCAATGGTTTTTGGCACGATGGCTTGTGGCAAAGACACTAAAGAGCCTGACGGTGATACTAAAAAGACACAGGACACTGATTCAGGTAAAAAGGATCAGGAAGATTCAAAACCCGGTGAGAAGATAAAGCTCACATTCTCAATCTGGGGAGGACAGGATGAGCAAGCTAATACTCAGGAAACAGTTGATAAGTTCAATGCATCTCAGGACAGAATTGAAGTGGAAGTATTAGCAATACCTTGGGAAAACTACTTGACTAAGCTTAACTCCATGGCTACTGCAAATGAGCTACCTGATACCGGAATGATGATGGAAACAGCCGTCATTCCATACGCAAAGGAAGGCATGTTCGCTGATGTAAGCGATATGTTCGCAGGACAAAAGGTTCTGGACTGCCTTGCATTCACATATGAAGGCGAAGTAATGGCTTACTCATCAGCTAACGAAATCCTGATGCTGTTCTATAACAGAGATCTGTTTGATGCAGCCAATATACCATATCCTCCGGCAGATGCAGCTAATGCATGGACTTGGGATGAGTTTGTACATACTGCAAAGCTTTTAACACTTGATGCTAACGGAAAGAATGCTACAGAGGCAGGATTTGATCCTGATAACATTGTTCAGTACGGATGTAGTGTTGAGAATCTGACATGGCAGCTTGAAGTATGGGCACTTAGTAATGGCGGAGGATACTTCTCAGAAGACGGTAAAGAGCTGATAATTGATGATCCTGCAACAATCGAAGCTCTTCAGAAGGTTGCCGACCTGTATCTGGTTGACAAGGTAGCTCCTTTATCCACAGGTACTACAGATGATGGTATTCCTCGTACACTTATAACCGGTAAAGTTGCGATGGCAACTAACGGACAGTGGAATATTGGTACATGCTTAAAGACAGCAAGAGATGAAGGTCTGAACTATGGTGTTGGAGTATTGCCATATATGAAAGAAAAGGTTACAATCTGTACAGGAGGACCTACTGTTGTATTTTCACAGACAAAGCATCCTGAGGAAGCAAAGGAATTCTTAAGATGGTATAACAGTATTGAAAACTCTTGGGCACTAATTGAGACCGGTACATGGATGCCAATATTCGAAGAGTATTACACCAATGAAGAGCTGACACGCAAGTGGGTTGAGAATGAGGCATTCCCTCCGTATGAAGAGTACAAGACTGCTGTAGTAGACTATGCTGTGGATTATACTAAGCAGGCAGCATGGTACTACACTGATAATATTGACAATTTCTATGCAGTACTCGGATCAGTTCTTGGTGAAGTTTGGACCGGTGGAACTACTGTTGAAGATGCTATTACAAGTAATATCAGTGTTTTAAGAGACGCCTTTGAAGGCAAATAATTGTGACATTTAATAATTAACTACGATAGGTGGTCACACTTTTCATATAAAAAATGTGACCACCTATAAATAAGACTTAGAGGTATTATTATGAGCATATTATTTAAAAAGTCTAAGCGACGCCGTTCGCGTATGAGTATCAAAGAAGAAAGAACCGCGTATCTTTATCTTATTCCTGCTTTTATGGGTTTGACTTTTATTACTTATCTACCCTTATTAGGCGTATTTGGGATAAGCTTTTTTGAATGGAAGGGAATATCGGCACCAAGGTTTAATGGTCTGGATAATTATATCAAGCTTTTTACCAGAGACCACTTTTTTATCGATTCAATCAAGGTGACAGTTTATTTTTCTTTAATAGCAGTGTTGGGAAGCATGATTTATTCTTTGTTTATAGCTATGTTGCTAAACAGAAAGATACCGGCAAGGGGATTTTTCAGAGCAATATTCTATGTACCGTACGTATTGCCTGCAACAGCCGTATATATCGGTTGGTCATGGTTATATGAAACCAATTTTGGTCTGTTCAATTATTTGTTAACAAAAATAGGGCTCAACAGAGTACAGTTTTTGGCCAGTTCCAAATTGGTTGTTCCTTCGCTGGCAGTAATATCCGTATGGTTATCCGGGAATCTGATTGTAATATTTTTGGCGGGTCTGCAGAATGTACCACGTATTTATCACGAAGCTGCTGAGATCGACGGAGCAAATTCATGGCAGCGTTTTCGCCACATAACCATACCATGTATGACACCGATTATTTTTTATAATTTGCTGATGAGTCTTGTGACGAATATGCAGATTGTAGTACCTGCATTATCCATAACTAACGGAGGGCCCGGAAATGCGTCAATGTTTATGACATATCTCATGTACAGATATGCCTTTCTTAGCAATCAAATCGGGTATGCCTGTGCAATATCATTTATCTTCTTTTTGATAATAGCCATATTTACCGGTATATTATTTGCCACATCGAAAGCATGGATTTTTTATGAGGGAGGCGACTAATATGAAACATAAAGAAAAGAACCTGTTTAAAAGTCGAAAACGTAAGGAAATGGCAGTATCCTTAATATCTCTCATAATAATCATAATTATGGCATTTGCTGTACTTTTTCCGATTTGGTGGATATTCAGAACTTCCTTAATGTCGAATGCGGAGATATACAAATATCCTCCGTTGTTTTTCCCAAGTAAATTCAGAATCTCAAACTATACGAAAACATTGGAGGAATTTGATTTTTGGAAGTACTTCTTTAATACTATGACTATTATTGTACCCTCTGTAATAGGAGGAACGTTAACGGCAACGATTTGCGGATATGCATTTGCAAGGCTTCGCTTTAGGGGCAAGAAATTCATATTCTCACTTTGTGTTGGCTCGATGCTTCTACCGACAATGGTTACACTTATACCTCTTTACATTATGTGGACCAAGGGACTGGGGCTTGTGGACAGCTACCTGCCGATGATTCTTCCGTATTTCACCGGTGGCGGTGCGTTCAATATTTTTCTGATTCGACAATTTATAATGACTGTACCTCGTGAACTGGACGAGGCTGCTACTATAGATGGTGCAGGAAGATTTCGTATTTTAACAAATATTATTGTGCCTGCAATTAAACCTGCTATGATTGTTGTTGCTTTGCTGATTTTTATCGGTTTATGGAATGACCTGCTTCAACAGACGGTATACATAAATTCCGAAGCAAAAACCACTATTGCAATAGGACTTACTAATTTCAGAGGTGCACTAAAGGCTGACTGGTCGTTAACGATGGCAGCGACTTGTATGTCATTTGCACCGGGTGTAATATTCTACCTTATCGGTCAGAAATATTTCGTTGAAGGTATTGTTATGACGGGTATGAAAAATTAGTAATATTCATAGCCAAAAAAGAGGGTAATCCTTATGAAAAAGATGAAAGCACTAAATTTAAAATTAATGAAAAAACCTGTGATTAACAGTAATAATGTTGACAAAGTGAAACCATATAAAAGTATCCGGGCAAAAATAATCGGTGCTTTTTTGATATCGGTACTGTTGATAATAATTCTTGGTACTGTGTCTTATAACAGATTCGCAAAATCTATTATTGAGAGCAGTGAATCTTCAACCATGAATACGCTGGATTTCATGGGTGAATACTTATCAATCGTATTTANTACACAGAAATCATCAGCAAGAGATTTTGTACTGGACAGAAGCCTGATTGATTACTATGCAGGTAAGTATGACGATTCTGTTTCTGATAAAATCAATGCAGAGAGAAGTATTACGGATTCGATTGTTCAATTACAGTTGACAAGCAAATTTATATCGGAAGTATATATTACCGGTAATAAGGGATCGTGGACATCTACAATGGGAAAGATATCTGCCACCTATGATGAGATAGCTGAAGTAGGTTCTGTCAAATCATTTATAGAATCCGGTTCAGACGAGGGTTGGATAGGTAACCATGATGATTTTTATGACGTAGTGGAAGCCAGTTTGTTTAAAGTCCCGAGGGATCTGGGATTGGCATATATTAGTTATTTTTATAATACTAATGGTGAGAAGCTTGGACTTGTGATGATCGACATTTCAAAAAGCTTTATTGAAGAGACTATGTCAAAAAATGAGCTGCCCGACGGAAGCATTATAGGATTTGTAGCCACAGACGGAAATGAAATAGTTATTGGAAGTGATACTGAAGAATTTAATGTTTCTGATTTTGGCATTCAATTCAGTGCAAGTGGTGAAGACGGCAGAATCAGAGGATTGGATTATGTTAATTACTACGGACAGGAGTATCTGTTTGTATACTCAGGTATTAAAGAGAGCGGTTCGACTGTATTTGCCATGATACCAAAATCGGAGATACTGTCTACTGCCAATGTTGTAAAAAAGACAACAGGAACTCTTGCTGCTGCATCGGCTTTGATTTCAATCGTTTGTGCTGTGCTTATTTCCAGGGGTATAAGTGGTTCCATATTTAAAGTAAACCGAATTCTGCAAAGCGTAGCAAGCGGAAATCTGACTGAAAAAATTGATGTTAAGAGTGAGGATGAGTTCAGACACTTAGGAAGAGCCATTAATATGATGGTTGACAGCATGAGTGAGTTAATTCGTAAGGCAGGAAATGTCAGTACTGAAGTTGCAGCGTCAGCGAATGAATTGAACAAGCAGTCAGACAGTATAGTAGAATCTGCCCAAGGGATTAATGAAGCTGTGAAAGACATTGATGCCGGTATTAATGATCAGGCAGAACAGGCTTCTAACTGTTCGATTCAAATGAGTGAATTGGGAGAGCAGATATCTCATACATATACATATACAGAGATGATAGAAGCTCTGGTTAAGAATACTCAGGAAATGGCAAACTATAGTATGGATATAATTAACACCCTGAGTGAAACTTCAAACATCACTAATACAATGACTCAGACAGTTGCAAAAGATATTCAAAACCTTGAGAAGGATTTAAAATATATATCTGAAATCGTTAAAACAATAAATGATATTGCTGAACAGACAAAGCTGCTTTCACTTAATGCTTCTATAGAAGCTGCAAGAGCAGGACATGCCGGAAGAGGCTTTGAGGTTGTTGCTCAGGAAATAAGAAAACTGGCTAATATAAGCTCTACCTCTGCAAATGAAATTAATAAAATAGCATCGGAGATTCAGAAACAGACGTCAATAACAACTAAAAATGCAATAACTGCCGAAACAAGCATATATAAACAAAAAGATGCATTGGGAGAGAGTATTAAAGCCTATGAAAGTATTAGCAGAAATGTAGACGAATTGGCAGAAAAATTTGAACAGATAATTAACAGCGTAAGAATAATGGAGAAGAAGAAAAATATAACGATGGATTCGATGGCAAATATAACAGCAACTCTTGAAGAGACGGCATCTTCCGCAACAGAAATGCAAAGAACAGTTGAAAGACAGCTGGAGCTGGCCTATATTCTTAAAAAATCTGCTGAGGAATTAGGTAGGAATGCAGAGGACCTTTCCGACAACATAAGGATATTTACAGTATCATAATATGTATATCATATAAGACCGTCATTTTACTTTTGGATGTCGGTCTTTTTAAATTCTCATGGTTGATTCCCGCTCAATGATTGTGCAGTCCAGCAGCACATCACCGGTTTTATCGATAGGTCTGTCTTCGATTTTATCTATTAAGATTTCAGCTGCAGTCTGTCCGATTTCAAATAAAGGTATTTCTACGGTTGTAAGGGTCGGACGACATACGGTACTTACTTCTCTGTTATCAAATCCTATTAATGCCAAGTCACGACCAACTGCAATATTATTCGTATTGCAGTAATCTATAATACCTATTGCCATAAGGTCATTTTGGGATACAATGGCTGTAATATCATTTTTAAGCAGCTGTTCAGTAAGCAGGTAGCCGGAATCTCTGTTCCAGTCGCCTTGTACGGTCAGTCTTGGATTATATGGAATTCCGTAATCATACAGTGCTTCCTGGAATCCCGCAAGACGGTTCATGGTATGAATACTTTCAGCAGGTCCGGTTATAACTCCTATAGATTTATGCCCTGCATCTATTAAATACTTAGCAACATCATATCCGGCTTTTTTGTCATCATATAATACTGATATTACAGAAGAATCTGTACTGCTGCAATAAGCACATACAAAATGCGTGTCCTTAGTTGCAGGTATTGACAGTACCTTATGGCTGTGACTGCCTATATATAAAAGACCGTTAACCTGCATCGACATCATAAAATCTACGGCATCATTAACTATTTTCTCATATTCATCCTTATTGAGAACAGGGTCAATTCCAAGACGGTTAAGACGCAGATTCTCTTGGAAATAATGATATCCTCTGTCCTCACAATAAGCCCCGATCCCGTCAACTATAGGAGGAGTATTAAAGACCGTAATATCCTCAGTAATAATTCCAATTGATTTATTATTCTGCTTTTTCAGATTCCTGGCAATAAGATTAGGTCTGTAGTTGAGTTCTTTTGCAATAGACAGTATAAGCTCAGTTGTTTCCTGACTGGAACCACCCAAACCGTTTAAGACTTTTGATACCGTAGCTACAGACACATTAGCACGCGCTGCTATATCTTTCAGGTTAGCCATAATAATATCTCCTTCGCTCACTGGATTATCTATATATTATTATACATATAGGTTAAACGTTTTACAAGTGGCGAATTATCAAAGAATTAAGAAAAAATCAGTATAATTTTCAACATACGTTATCTGAGGGGTAAAATATATTATCAGAAATCAGGTATGATAATCATACCTGATTTCCGATAATATATTTATAAATAATGTCGGTATTAATTATTTCCGGGAACGTAATTAAATGTTACAGTAAGCGTTCTTATTTCGCCTAGTTTTGTCGGGTCAAGTATTGTAGGTGATACATCTGAGGTGTCTCCATCTAACGTACGGGCTTCTTCAGGAACTTTATTTACCCAACCGTTATATAGATTTACGCGGGTACATATGCCGTCATCAGAAGTGGTATATGGCTTTCCGACCATAGTGTACGGCTCATCATTAATCAGTATTTCAGTAATATCTATGATATAACCGGGATAGAGTAATTCTCCGTTACTGATACCTAAGGCTGAGAATGCCGTACCGTTGGCAAATCCGGAATAAGTGCCTGTAAAGTCTAAGCCGACAGTGTATGTGCCTTCTCCGGTTATCTCAACATCCGTAGGAACAAGACCGTCTGATTTTGCACCGGGATCGTACTGATCGCCTACACTGTACATGACTGCCCAATCACCACTGTTAAACATAATCCATGCAATTGCCGTATCAGGATTTAATGAATCAATATATGATGTATCTTCAACGTAATCAGCAGCTTCTGTAAGTGCTTTGTCCATCTCACTTATAGCCGTTTCAATTATTTCTTCATCTGTCATGGATGATTGAGCACTTAAGCTGCGGTTTTTGAAAAGCTCTGCAATACTCTTATCAAATATACCAAGATCACGTCTGACAAAGTAAGTACTACAATCCCATAATACAGGAACATAACCGTACCTGTCACAATTGTTCAGAAAATTGTTAAAGAAGTTTACAGCATTTTTTTTGACTGAACCGTCTTCAGTCAGAGCAACATGATATTCACCCAGAACTACTCCATAGCCTTGATCGGTAAACTTGGTCATTAAGGCAAGAAGTTCATTTTGCTGATTATAATCTTTAACTGAGCCCCAATTTGAAAGACTGGGATTACCACAATATCCCCACGGTGTATAGTAATGAACTGAAAGAAGCAGCTTGTCTTTTACTGTATCGGTAGGCATTTTAAAGCGGTCATCACATGTTTTTTCAATATCGGTATTATAGCCTGCTATAAGTAAGAAACGATACTCATTATTGCCGCCTGTACTTCTTACCGTATCTACAAAGGTCTGGTTAATTTTATTGGTAAGCTCATAACATTCGTCCTCAGACAATATACCCGAATCAGGTGCATAGTCTCTGTCATTAAGTCTGCTGCCAAGCTCTTCATTGGCAGATTCGAATATCAGATAATCGGAATAGTGTTTATATCTTTCTGCAATCTGAGTCCACATGGATATATATAGATTCATTGCGGAATCCCGAACCTTTTGCGTGGCAGAGCCAAACATTCCCCACCAACCGCCGTCCCAGTGGTCATTTATTATTACATACATTCCCGCATTAAGCCCATAATTAATTATCTCTTCAACACGGTCAAGATATCTGCCGCTTATTGTATAATCACCGTTTTCAAAATCCATGGTATTAGTCCAAGCAACAGGAACTCTTAAGGTGTCAAATCCGGCTTCTTTCATTTTATCAATCATTTCCTGTGTAGTAACCGGCTGCCCCCACAGAGTTTCATATTTTGAAACCTCAGCAGTAATTCCAAGCACCTTACGACCGTATGCCTCCATAGTATTGCCAAGATTAATGCCATTTCCCATAAGCTTGGTTACTTCAAGAGATGTAAGGTCTTTGCGTATTCTACCGCTTTGTTTCATATCACCTAATAACGGGGCTGAAGCATCTTCGTCATCGGGTTGTGATTCTACTGCATTAACGGGTGCATCTGTTTCTTCTTCCTTCTTATTGCAGCATATAAAAGATAATGATGTTAAGATAAGTATTATGAGACAAATGCAAATCCTTGTGTTCCTGGGTTTCATAAATTCCTCCATTCTGCATGAAAGGTAATAGTTTTTGGTTTGTAGAATTCTTAGTTGTCTATAGCAACGGAAGAAGGTGTTCCAATAAGTATCTTATTCTTACCGGAGAACTTAGCCTGATACATTATCCTATCAGCCAATTGGAAAAATTCATGTGCATTATAATTAGGTGAGGGATAAGCAGCTATACCGCAACTAAAGGTGATTTGCAGCTTTGGATTAGCAGCGAAATCATGGTTATAAATATTTTTCTTTGCCGTTTCCAGCATGGCTTTTGCCTCGGAGGGGGAAGTATTAGTAAAAACAATAGCAAATTCTTCACCACCATATCTGAAGACATGACCACGAATACCGCAGCAATATTGTAATTGTGCAGCGATATATATAAGTACCTCATTGGCTTTTTCATGTCCCCATGTGTCGTTTACGATCTTAAAGTTGTCGATGTCTACAACGGCAACACATAAAGGAGCTTTATTTTTTCTGATTGCCTTGTCTAATGAGCTGTAAAAGCTTGAAATATTATATAATCCGGTTAAAGGATCACATTTTATCAGCTCTTCAAGCTGCAGCTGCTTAAATATACTGTCTTTAATAATGCTGTTTTTGTCTTTTTCAATATCAGCCAGAAGATTGGTCATGACAGAGC